>ERZ860590.858-NODE-858-length-19874-cov-2.910641_pt1 | contig 19874 bp, 15 predicted proteins | sample MGYA00509975_ERZ860590 | MGnify/ENA primary metagenome ERZ860590 (study PRJEB30046, sample SAMN00715250) | human gut metagenome | study: EMG produced TPA metagenomics assembly of the A metagenome-wide association study of gut microbiota in type 2... | reverse complement strand
GTTCAGAAAATGCCTACCCGTGTACAGTAACAAGATTTTTCATTTTTTGCTTGCAACATACAGCAAATTGTAGTATCATGTATATAATGCGTCTGTAGCTCAGTGGATAGAGCAGTGGCCTCCGGAGCCGCGTGCGTAGGTTCGATTCCTATCAGACGCATTTTCTATTTCTTAGATTTTCGATCATCTTTTATTCTCTTTGTTATTTTTACTCCCAGATAAATTCGTCTAAGTTAATTTATTTTCATGTTATCCCACTGTCTTTTGCTTGCCTCTATCACCGTATGGAACTGTTTTTCAGTTTACATAAATTTATCTTAGGAGGTACCTTATGGTATACGAAGTGTTTCAAACAGCTGTTTCTGAGGAATTGATGATGTCGTGGCCATTCAGGTTTAAGTTTGCCGTTGCGTTTGCAGCATTCAATATGTAGCCTGTGGCAAGCTCCGTCTTGGCGATGTTGATATTTGAGAGAAGTTTTATATCCACAGTTGCGTTGGTTGCCATGTACTTCAGTACGCTTGGGTCGGAGAATGTACCGCCGGAAACAGAGATGATACTTTGGGCATTTTCGGTTCCCACGGATGCATCTACCTTTAAGTCACCGTTGAAAGTACCGCTTGTGATATTCAGCTTCATAAGTTCGGTATTTCCTGCACTCTTGGAAATTTCCACTTTTCCATTGATGACGCTCGTACCGCTTACCGTAACCGTGACTCCAGCAGTGTACTTTGCATAGCCGCATACGTCGAATGCAAATTGATTCGCATTGCTTCCTGCGTTGATAGTGGTATTGTTGATGCTTATGTTGCCACAATTGTTGCTTACTACGTATTGGGCATTTGTGTCTTCTACTGTCATATTATCTAATGTCAGGTTGCAGTAGTTCTGAATCATGATTTTGTTGTTGTCACTCTTCAGCGTTCCGTTCTTGAAAGTAACGTTTGAACCTTCGAGTAATTGACAGCTGTTCGTTTCGGTGCCGGTGGAACCTACGGTCGGGTCAGCAAGTGTAAGAATCTTGCCGCCTAAGTCCATCGTCAAGGTTTGTCCGCTTGTGGTCTTGAATCCCGGGCAGGTCTTGTCGGCGGTCAACTTTATGTTCACATTTGCATTTGCCTTCATGTACTTCAGCGCGCTTGGGTCGGAGAATGTACCGCCGGTAACGTTGATGACCGGTGTATAAGTGGTGCCTTCTGTGATGAGTGACTTTGCTTCGGCAATCAGTGTACCGCCTTTGATGTTTACTGTGGCAATGCCATATGCTCCACTTACGTTGATGGCGGCGCAGTCCAGTCCTCCGGTACCGTCGCCCCAGTTGCCGGTGCTACCTGTGCCTTTACTGGTAATCAAGGCTGTACCTTCCACATTCAGAGTGCCTCGTTGGATGCATACACCTCCTGCGGCACCATAAACCTTGCCGCCACTGATGGTCGTTGTGCCGGATTGGGGCAGATAGACTGCATAGTCAGCAGTAGAAATGAGTTCTCCGTCTGTGATGTTGATGATGGAGTTCTGCGTCTTGTAATTGCCGTTGCCTGCCACTGCAAACCATCCGGCTTCTATCTTGCCGCCTGTCATGGTGAAGTCTCCACCGTCCGTCACTCCGACGCCATATTGGCCGTTACTGTCCGGAGTCTCTCTGACTGCACTGATGTTGCCGCTTTCCATGGTCATGGAGGCATCTTCACCGGCTATTTCAATCAGACTGCCATTATAAGAAGCCGCTGTATAATCCTGGCTGGCAACTATCTTGCCTTTCTTCTCGGTAGAGCTGTCCTTCAGTGTCATCTTGCCCAAGACGATGATTTTGCCTGTTGCGCTGTTGTCGGCAGTCAGTGTATATCCGTTCAAGTCAAGAACCACGGACTTTCCGGCGGGTACACTGACGCTTTGCCCTGTGATGTCGGCATCGGCGGACAATTTAAAATCTTCGCCGTTGGCGAAAGCGGTCTTTAGGACTGCCACGTCGGATTGAACTACAAATTTGCTGTCGATTGTTGCCGGAAGTGATGCTTCAGTTCCTTTTATTATATAGATTGTGGTATCGCCGGCATCGTGTACCAATTGTTCTACCTTTCCATATATCTTCAAGTTACCGCCTTTTACGGTCAGCTTCTTTACGGTGACGCCTGCATTGATAATCAATGTCTGCTGGGCGGTAGTGGCAGTCACTTCATTGTAAGTGGCTTTATTGCCTACTGCTGCCAATGTAACGGTGGTGCTTGGCATGGTGATGGCTACAGAAGGAGCTTCTTGCTCTGCTGTGGTTTCCGGTACAGCCAAGGATACACTGTTGGTGGCAGTGGCGGCGGGAGCACTTACGCTGGTATTGGTCTTGTCGGTCAGCGTCAACGGAGCGGCAGTACTGGTCGTTGGGGCTGTATTGAACGTCAGGTTGATGTCCGAGTTCTGTAAAACCGGGATGGCGATGCCGTCGTTGCTGCCAGAAGTGGTATTGAAGCTGCCGCTGACTGCAATGTCGGTTACAGTTGCTGCTGTCGGTGCTTCTTGTGGGAGATTTTTTGAATCAGCTAAAGCTGTACTAAGCGCACTGGGGGTTGTAGCATCTACAACAACGCAATCCAAAGGAGGTACTACCAATATGTCTCTTCTCCCTAAGATTTTGTCATTAAGCGTCTTGGTAAAATATACCTTGTCGCTTCCATTCGTCAGTTGGGCAGTGATGGAACTATAAGTACCTGTGGGCAAAGGAATGTAGAAGTTGCGCGATTTTATATCGTTTGAAGCAGTGAAGGAGGCAGTGATTTCCTTGCTTCCATTGCTTGCTACCGTCAGTATCGGGTCTGCTGCGGTTAAGTCTACCGTACAAGTACCTGCAATGTTATTGGAGGCAATAATCTTGAAAGTAGTGGCCTCTGCCGGAATCTTGTTGATGGTCAGTTTTATCATGGCTGCCATGTGCTTGAAGGACAGAGCGCTCAGATTGTCGGGATTTGTCACCTTGGCATACATCGGGCCATTGCTGCTGCCGTTATAATTTGTAAGCGTGGCAGGTAGAGTCATGGTCAATGTATTGCCGCTTACGCTCATGTTTTGTTGGTAAGGATAGATGGAGAATACAGCCGTTTCTCCGCTTGGCTTGCTGCCGTTGAAAGTGGCGGAAGTTTGACCAGCACCGCTTGCATATTCTAATTTTGTATTGCTATAATTACTTTCTGCATTACTACAGAACAACCCTAGGGCATCGGTATCTTGCCATAGAATCTTGTATTCATCGTTTACGGTAGTACGGGTGTCGGTACCTGCGCCTTCAAACGTTGCGTTAACGGTGATGTTTCCTTTCCACCCGCTGTTTTCAAATTCCTCTTGGCTGCAACTGAATGCGGTCAAGGCAGCAGTTGCCATGCAGGCAACTTGCATAAGGTTTCTTAATTTCATCATAATGAAGTCCCCCTTAGTTTTCTACGGTTAAGATGTCATTGATTAGGTCTTCCAAGTCGCTGCTGGATGCCGAATTGTAGCTATGGGTAGAAGTGCTGCCCGAATAGGAGCGCGTAATGGGATGGTAAGGTTCGCCGCTTGTTGCAATGACTCCTTCATTCTCCATTTTGATAACTTCGATAGACGGAGTGATGTATGCTTCTCTACCGTCTGGTGTGTTCTGTTTCATATACACAAATTATTTAAAGGTTAAACAATAAAAAAAACGTGAGTAACTATGTTTGTATATCCTTTATTCAGGCCTTCGCATTGCCCTACAGATGAATATACAACAGTCACCCACGTCGTTTGTGTATATACCATCCCCCTGATGGGAGAAAACCATATAAACATAGACGTGAGCATCCTTGTTGTTATCTTCATCTGTAATTTTCAAAGTTGCGAAGTTTGAATAAAGAAGATAATTTCAATAATGCTCTTACTAATATGTAAATAAACCCACTACGCTATAGCGGATTTGTGACAAAGATAATTGTTTTTTGTTTAAGTGTATCTATGTTTCTCTATTTTTTTTGGGGAAAGGCTCACGTCTCTTTCATTTATAGGAGTTAGGAGAGTTATCACTTCTAACTCCCGATAACTCCTTCAAATATTTAGTAACTGTCTGCATTGTCTTTGAGGATGTTTTTCTGAGGAGCATAGCGGCTATGTGGCGAATAAAGAGAGGAAGACAGACCGAAAAGAAGCTGAATAAAATCTTTTTAAGCAAAATTAAAACAGAGATTTGATATACTTTAAACAGAACACCCTGCAAACTCCGGCTTACTCTGTCCGGCAGTTTGCAGGGTGGCTGCTTGGTTTTCTCGCGTGTACGTAGCTCCTTACGCCACGAACGGAAGTCGATGCCATAGCAATTTTTCATAATAAGACTTTCCATATTTTTGCAAATGTCCGTACTGCCTTTGGCTGAAACAATTTATATAAGTAATTGAAGTTTCGTAAGTGAGTATGCCTGCTGATAAATGGGAATTTATCGCACAGAGCGCGAAGCCTGCTCTCATAACCTATGGAGAGCACGAGTGAAAGCTTGTGGATTTTTATCTAAAACATAGGTATTCCTTTACTCTTCTCCCTTTGTTTGTCTGCTGTGGCATAGGGAATTTATGACGCCTAACGGCCATGAACAACCCTGCTTTCGACCATAAAGCAATCGCTTGACGACCGTAAGCAGGGTTGTTCATGGCCGTTAGGCGTCACTAACTCCAGAGCTATTGCGGATGAAGTACGTAGCCCGAACCTATTGCGCACAAGGCGCAAACGTATTATACAACGGTGTAAAAGACATTAGAGTGCATTATTCATAGTCGGCCTTTGACTCCCGATAACTCCTACTATGCCCCTACAGTCCAACTCCATATCTGTTGACTTCACAGTAAGGACAAGCCCGAAAATGCAGGAAAACTGAACCTGCCGATTCATGTAATCTGCATGCAGTATTATGCTAGGGGATAGCAGCTTACTGCAAAACTCAGGCGTTTCAGGCAGGTGGAAGCAAATTTTGCTTCCACCTTTTCAGGTTGCTTCCACCGCAGGGCAAATGCCGATGGACAGGGGGGATGCAGGAGGTGGGTGGAAGTGTGGAAGCAAAGTGATGGAAAATTAATTTGGCATTCACACAATAATAACCGTATATTTGTAGCATGGCTGTCTGCCTCCTCTTAAATTCAGATAAAGAGGAGGTAGACAAATGCTTGCTATGAGAAACACATAAATGGTTATAACCAAGTGATGAAACAATTAATTGCATGTTGCGGACTGGATTGCGAAAATTGCGCCGCCCGTATAGCCACTATCAATAATGACGATGAGCTGAGAGAGAAAACCGCCAAAGAGTGGAGTGTGCTGAACAATACGCCGGAAATTACGGCGGAAACCATCCATTGTATGGGGTGCCGTGCAGACGGGGTGAAGTTTACCTATTGCAGCGATTATTGTGCTATCCGCAAATGTGTGTACGAAAAAGGTTTCAATACTTGTGGCGACTGTAAGGAACTGGATACTTGCCAGGTGGTAGGTGCGGTTCTTCAGCATGCGCCCGGTGCAAGGGAAAATCTTTATTAACCGTAAAATCTTTGATTAAATAAAATATTGCTTATCTTTGCAGTATGACAAAGACATTTAAATCGGATTTGGTTTTGTAAACAATCTGTGTTCCATGCACAGATTGTCCCTTTCGTTTACTTTCGGATAACTTCTTTCGAGAGTGTTTTTCTATTGTTATAATTCAAGTTTAATCCGCATATTATGCTGAAGGTGTTGTGATACTTTCCGTATATGCAAAATATAGTAAGAAAATGAGTAACGAAAATAAAACTATCCACGATTTCGAACTTAATTTAATCTGTGACTTTTTCTCCAATATGGAACGGCAAGGCCCTGGCAGTCCCGAAGCGACGTTGAAGGCATTGAGCTTTGTAGACGGCCTTACTGATAAATCCCTTATTGCCGATATAGGTTGTGGAACGGGTGGCCAGACAATGGTAGTAGCCGGGCATGTGCCGGGGCGGATTACCGGAATTGACCTTTTCCCCGGCTTTATTGACATCTTCAACCGTAATGCAAGGCAGTTAGGCTTGCAGGACAGAGTAAAAGGAATTGTCGGTTCAATGGATGCCCTTCCTTTCGGTGAGGAGGAGCTGGATATGATTTGGTGTGAAGGTGCTATCTATAACATCGGCTTTGAACGTGGCTTGAAGGAGTGGCGTAAATATCTGAAACCGGGAGGGTATATTGCCGTATCCGAGAGTTCATGGTTTACGGACGAACGTCCTGCGGAAATCAATGACTTCTGGATGGACGCCTATTCTGAAATGGATACACTTCCCAATCAGGTGACCAAGTTGTACAAGGCGGGTTATCTCCCCGTTGCTACATTCATTCTGCCGGAGAATTGCTGGACAGAGCATTACTTTGCTTCAAAGGTTGCGGCCCAGGAGATTTTCCGTAAGAAATATGCCGGTAATAAAATTGCCGAAGAGTTCAGCTCACTCCAAATGATTGAGGATGAACTATACGGCAAATATAAGGAATTCTACGGTTATGTGTTTTTTATTGCTAAGAAGGTAGATTGATGGCAGACTTCTCTTATTGAGGAATGCGGGTATTCTCATGGCAGAATATCCGCATTTTGTGTTTTGAGTGGATTTTATTGTTTTGAGGATGTACGGAACTTCTGAGGAGGTATTCCCGTATGACGTTTAAAGAATTTGTTGAAGAAGGCCGCATTATTAAAACCTAGACTCACGGCTATATCCTTTATCGGAGTGTTGGCGGTACAAAGTTGTGCTTTGGCATCCATGATGATAGTATTGTTGATGATTTCCATGGCTGTATATCCTGATTCCTTTTTGACAAGGCGGCAAAGAGCTGCCGGTCTCATATTCATTTTCAATGCATAATAGGACACTTGATGCTCCCGGACATAGTCTGTGTGTACCAATCGGATAAAAATGCGGTATTGGTTGAAATGCCTGCTGCCCGGAGTCTCTTTTATTCTAGGGCGTTCCGGACAGAGTTCGGATATACCTTGTAACAGATATGCCAGTAGAGTTTGCAATGAAACTAGACTTGAGGGGCTTTCTGTTCTTTGGTAGAGGTGTGACAAATAGGTCATGAACTCGGCATAAAGCTGGAAGTCCGTTTTCGATAGAGGAAAAATATAGTGTTTGCCTATAATGTGAAACTTATCCATCATGACCTTGCCGGCCCCTGAACTCTGGATAAGTTGTTGGGAAAATATGACGACATATATTTCAGCATCGTCTGACGTGTGTAGCAATTGTACGAAGGTCTCGGGAGGAATAACTAGGAGGGCGTTAGCTTCAACCCTGAATTGAGTATGGTTTATGATAGTTTTCAGAACTCCTTTGGTGCATAGAGCGAAGATACTGGCCTTGGTGTGGTATGGCTTTTCCACTAGCGGATTCAGTTCATTGGTTGTGATATGATTGCAGGCAATGAACTCGTCATTTATATTGAATTCGGATATATTCATGTTGGAGATTTTAAGACGCAAAAATGGGGGATAATAATGTATAAATGACAGAGGTAACAGTTAAAATCAATATTACGCTCAACTTATCTCTGTTAAATAAGGTAAAGTTGTGAATAATAGAATATATACATATTAAAATGGAATATTGATTTATAAGGGTTTGTTTGTGGTATAAGCATTTTAACCCGAACTTTGCTTCTTGTATGATAAACCAATTCTGATGAATCCGAATGTTCCTCAAGAAGTACGTATAATAAATGCCATCTCCGAGCAGTTGTTCAACTCATGGCCCGTCAGCATTATTATGATTGATTTGGAAGATTGTATCTGGCGTCTGAATCAGCAGGTGATGAATGAACTCCAATTGAATGAGCATGTGATAGGGCGGCATATCACTGACTTATTGGAAGTGGTATGTGATAAAAAGAATGTGTTGGAAGCCCTTTTGCTGCAACTTCGGGAGAGGGATGTACGGATTATTCCCTTGGATACCAATTGCTTTATACGTGAATTAAAGAGTGGTATCAGTTTTCTGATACAAGGTGCTATGGTGGGAATTCATGAAGATGGACAATTGGTGAGGATTGTACTCTATTTTAGGAATGTGTTGGAAGAACGGACACAGAAGCATTTGCTGAATATTGCGCTGAGCCGCACCCAGATATTTCAATGGTCTTTCGACATGGAACATAATCTGATGATTATAGAACCGCGTTATTTTGAATATTTGGGGATTCCTACGCGTGACTATACGCTGACGCCTGAGGAATTCGCATTTCTGATTCATCCGGACGACCGGAAGGGAGTGTTTGATGCTTTGGCTTTACAGTTGCGTGGTAATTTGTACGAACGCCCAGTGGAATACCGTCTACGGAGGGGAGACGGCAAGTGGGAGTGGTTTGAGGCGCAATCTACCTATGTGGGACAATTGACGGATTTGCCGTTCCGTATCATCGGTATTTGCATGAGTACGCAGAAATACAAGGATACGGAGAATAAATTGAACGAGGCTTTGCAGAAAGCGCAACGTAGCGATGAGTTGAAGAGCGTATTTCTTGCTAATATGAGCCACGAGATACGTACGCCACTAAATGCCATTGTGGGCTTCTCTACACTACTGGCTTGTGGGGATGCCGACTTGTCGCGGCAGGAGATTATGGAATTTACGTCTTTGATTGAAAAGAACAGCCAGTTGTTAATGGTGTTGATTTCAGATATTCTGGATTTGTCCAAGATAGAATCGAACACGATGGAATTCCATTTTGAGAAGGTTTCTTTAAATGGCATATTGGAAAGCATTTACAGTGCGCAGAAGATGAATCTTCGGAAAGGAGTGGAGCTACTGCTAGACCTTCCGGACCGGGCGGCAGTTATCTATACAGATCCTACGCGTTTGGGGCAAGTTGTCAACAATCTTATCAATAATGCGGTGAAGTTCACTGCTGAAGGACGCATAACCATAGGGTATAGGCTGAAGGACTTTGCTACATTGGAAGTCTTTGTGGAAGATACGGGAACTGGCATGTCGGAAGAAGTTCTGGCGCACATTTTTGAACGTTTCTATAAGGGAGATGCTTTTGTGCAGGGCACGGGATTGGGATTGGCCATTTGCAGGACTATCGTTGAAAGGTTTCATGGAAAAATAGAAGTGGCTTCAACTCTTGGCAAGGGGAGCCGCTTTGCAATTGTCCTTCCGCAGGAAATGCGGGAGTAGTGTTCTCTTTCTTGGATATTTGATGTAATTATGTGAGCGTATGATATTGTATAACGTTGAAAATCGCTACCTTTGCAGTCTTGAACGCTAAATTCATTGACACTATGATATCTGTAGAAGGACTGAAGGTAGAATTTAATGCCACTCCTCTGTTCGAAGACGTCTCTTATGTTATCAATAAGAAAGACCGTATAGCTCTTGTCGGCAAGAATGGTGCCGGTAAGTCCACCATGCTCAAGATATTGGCTGGCATTCAGCAGCCCACTGCCGGCATTGTTGCCGTTCCTCGCGAATGTACTATCGGGTATTTGCCCCAAGTGATGATACTCAGTGACAAGCGCACCGTAATGCAGGAGGCTGAACTTGCCTTCGAGCATATTTTTGAGATGCAGGCGGGCATCGAACGCATGAATCGGCAACTTGCCGAACGTACCGATTACGACAGCGAGGATTACCAGAAACTGATTGACCGCTTCACTCACGAAAACGAACGTTTTCTGATGATGGGCGGCACCAACTACCGTGCCGAAATAGAGCGCACGCTCCAAGGGCTGGGCTTCAGCCGCGAGGACTTTGACCGCTCTACAAGCGAGTTTTCCGGTGGTTGGCGTATGCGTATAGAGCTTGCCAAGCTGTTGCTTCGCCGTCCGGATGTGTTGCTGCTCGACGAGCCTACCAACCACCTTGACATCGAGAGTATCCAGTGGTTGGAGAACTTCCTTTCCACCCGTGCCAATGCGGTGGTGCTTGTCAGCCACGACCGCGCCTTTTTGAACAATGTCACTACGCGTACCATCGAAATAACTTGTGGACGCATTTACGACTATAAAGTGAAATACGATGAGTTCGTGGTGCTTCGCAAGGAGCGCCGGGAGCAGCAACTACGTGCTTACGAGAATCAGCAGAAGCAGATACAAGATACGGAAGATTTCATCGAACGTTTCCGGTACAAAGCTACCAAGGCTGTGCAAGTGCAGAGCCGCATCAAGCAGCTCGAAAAGATAGAGCGCATCGAAGTGGATGAGGAAGACAACTCCTCTTTGCGCCTGAAGTTTGTTTGCAGTAGCCGTAGCGGTAATTATCCCGTTATCTGCGAGGATATGGAGAAATCCTACGGTGGGCACGTTGTTTTCCACGATGTGAATTTGACTATCAACCGAGGAGAGAAGGTTGCTTTTGTCGGTAAGAACGGCGAAGGTAAGTCTACGCTTGTAAAGTGTATTATGGGTGAGATTACGGATTATACCGGTAAGCTTACACTGGGACATAATGTGCAGATTGGATATTTTGCCCAGAACCAGGCACAGCTTTTGGATGAGAGCCTGACTGTATTCGATACGATTGACCGCGTGGCCGTAGGGGATATCCGCCTCAAAATCCGTGATATTCTAGGTGCTTTCATGTTCGGCGGTGAGGCTTCGGATAAAAAGGTGAAGGTGCTCAGCGGTGGAGAGCGTACCCGGCTTGCCATGATAAAACTGCTGTTGGAGCCGGTGAATTTCCTGATTCTCGACGAACCTACGAATCATCTTGACATGCGTTCCAAAGATGTGTTGAAGGAGGCTATCCGCGATTTTGACGGAACGGTGATAATAGTCAGCCATGACCGTGATTTTCTGGACGGACTTGCGACTAAAGTGTACGAGTTTGGTGGCGGACTGGTGAAGGAACATCTGGGAGGAATTTATGATTTCCTGCAAAAGAAGCAGATAGAGAGCCTGAATGAGTTACAGAAATCCCCTTCACTTTCCGCTTCGCCCACTGCCGGTAAGGCGGCATCGGGAAATGCTGGTGCAGAACCGGTTCAACCCTCGGCAGCCAAACTCTCTTATGAGGAGCAGAAGGAGCTTAATAAGAAGCTCAAGAAACTGGAACGTCGCGTTGCCGATTGTGAAGCGGAGATAGAGCAGACGGAGGCTGCCATTGCCATTCTTGAGGCCAGGATGGCCACACCGGAAGGTGCTTCGGACATGTCGCTTTATGAGCAGCACCAAAAACTGAAAGAGCAGCTTGACCGCGTGATGGAAGAGTGGGACGCGGCTACTGTAGAGTTGGAGAATCACTAACTATTATATTTTATATGTTTATGAAAGCAAATCATTTGTTACCCATTGCAGCATTCTGTCTGATGACGGCTTCCTGCAACACCGGCAAGCAGCAGGCTGAACTTACAGCAGGCATCCAGCTCGCCAATCTTGACACAACGGCTCTACCCGGAACTGACTTTTACCAATACGCATGTGGCGGTTGGATGAAGAACAATCCGATTCCTGCTGAATACTCACAGTACGGTTCTTTCACTATCCTTGCAGAAAACAACCGCAAGCAGATTCAAGGACTTATTGAAGAACTTGCCGCTACCCAGCACGAAGCCGGCAGCGTGGCACAAAAAATCGGTGACTTGTACAAAATCGTAATGGACAGCGTGAAGCTGAACAAAGATGGTGTAGCTCCCATCAAGGCTGAACTCGACCAGCTGGCTGCTTTGAAGGACAAGAAAGAGCTTTATGCCTTGCTGGGCGATATGCAGAAGAAAGGTATCATCGCCTACAACGTGCTGTATGTTGGCGCTGACGAAATGAACAGTAGCATGAATGCCGTACAGACCTATCAGACCGGGCTGAGCATGGGCGAACGTGAATACTATCTGGAGAATGATGAGGCTACTGCCAAAATTCGTGATGCTTTCCGTACACATGTACAGAAGATGTATCAGTTGGCTGGTTTCGACGAGGCTACTGCCAAGAAAGGTATGGAGGTGGTGATGGATGTGGAAACACGTCTTGCCAAGGCTTTCCGCTCTCGTACGGAGTTGCGTGACCCGCATGCCAATTATAACAAGATGAGCATGGAAGAGTTGAAGAAGAATTATCCTACTTTCGATTGGGATGCTTATTTGTCTGCCATGGGCTTGAAGGATGTGAAGGAAATCATCGTAGGCCAGCCCGCTTCACTGAAAGCTGCTGCCGATATTCTGGATACGCTGCCCATTGAACAGCAGAGCCTTTATCTGCAATGGAAATTGATTGATTCTGCCGCAAGCTTGCTGAACGATGCTATGGCAGAACAGAACTTCGACTTCTACAGCCGCACCATGAGCGGTACACAAGAAATGCAGCCTCGCTGGAAGAGAGCGGTAAGCACTGTAAGCGGCGCGCTGGGCGAAGCTGTAGGTCAGATGTACGTGGAGAAATATTTCCCTGCTACTGCCAAGGAGCGTATGGTGACTTTGGTGAAGAACTTGCAGGAAAGCCTGGGCGAACGTATCCAGAATCTTGCTTGGATGGGTGATTCCACTAAGGTGAAAGCTCTGGAGAAACTGGCTACCTTCCATGTGAAGATTGGTTATCCCGACACTTGGAAAGACTACTCCACACTGGAAATCAAAAACGACTCTTACTGGGCAAACATGGAACGTGCCAACGAGTGGAGCCATGCCGAAATGATAGCCAAGGCCGGCAAGCCGGTGGATAAGGACGAATGGCTGATGACTCCGCAGACCGTCAACGCTTACTATAACCCGACTACGAACGAAATCTGTTTCCCCGCCGGTATCCTGCAATATCCTTTCTTCGATATGAATGCGGATGATGCCTTCAACTATGGTGCCATCGGTGTGGTAATCGGTCATGAGATGACTCACGGATTCGACGACCAGGGTCGCCAGTACGACAAGGACGGTAACCTGAAAGACTGGTGGACTGCTGAAGATGCCAAGAACTTTGACGAGCGTGCTCAGGTGATGGTGAACTTCTTCGATAGCATCGAGGTTGCTCCGGGCGTATATGCCAACGGACGCATGACATTGGGTGAGAATATTGCCGACCACGGTGGTCTGCAGGTTTCTTATCAGGCATTCAAGAAAGCTACGGCTGCCAATCCGCTGCCGGTGCTGGATGGTCTTACTCCCGAACAACGTTTCTTCCTGGCATACGCAGGTGTATGGGCCAATGATATCCGTCCCGAAGAAGTGCTGAACCGCACGAAGAGTGATGTGCACTCATTGGGCGAATGGCGCGTAAACGGTGCATTGCCGCAAATCGGTGCTTGGTATGAGGCATTCAACGTGACAGAAAAAGACCCGATGTTCTTGCCGGTAGAAAAACGTGTATCTATTTGGTAAACCAACAAAATAACCCTTAAAAAAAGGCGGCAGACTGGAAACAGATGCCGCCTTTTTTAATTATACCTAATTTATTGTGTATGAATGTATGTATGAATAAACAAAATTTGTAACTTTGCACATCAAATACTAATATACGCATACTTTAATACGCAAATCCATGTCTGAAACAAAAAGAATCAAAACAGCTCTGGTATCTGTTTACCATAAGGAAGGTTTGGACGAAATCATTACCAAACTGCATGAAGAAGGTGTAGAGTTCCTCTCAACCGGTGGAACCCGTCAGTTTATAGAATCCCTGGGTTATCCCTGCAAGGCAGTGGAAGACCTCACTACATACCCTTCCATCCTGGGCGGACGCGTGAAGACTTTGCATCCGAAGGTTTTTGGAGGTATTCTTTGCCGCCGCGGATTGGAGCAAGACATGCAACAGATTGAAAAATATGAAATCCCCGAAATAGACCTCGTCATTGTTGACCTCTATCCGTTTGAGGCTACCGTTGCCAGTGGTGCCGAAGAACCTGCCATCATCGAAAAGATTGACATAGGCGGTATCTCTCTGATTCGCGCCGCAGCCAAGAACTATAACGACGTGGTTATCATCGCTTCGCAAGCACAATATCAGCCGTTCCGCGACATGCTGATGGAACACGGAGCCACTACTACCATCGAAGAACGCCGTTGGTTTGCCAAAGAGGCTTTCGGAGTGTCTTCACACTATGATTCTGCCATCTTCAACTATTTCGATGGCGAGGAAGGTTCCGCTTTCCGTTGTTCTGCCAACAGCCAGAAGACTTTACGCTATGGTGAGAATCCGCATCAGAAAGGTTATTTCTATGGCAATCTGGATGCTATGTTCGACCAGATTCACGGTAAGGAAATCTCTTATAACAACCTGCTCGACATCAATGCTGCCGTTGACTTGATTGACGAATTCAAGGATACGACTTTCGCTATCCTGAAGCATAATAATGCTTGTGGACTGGCTTCACGTCCCACTGTGCTCGAAGCATGGAACGATGCGCTTGCCGGTGACCCGGTATCCGCTTTTGGTGGTGTGCTCATCACTAATGCCGTGATTGACAAGGCTGCTGCCGAAGAAATCAATAAAATTTTCTTTGAGGTGATTATCGCTCCCGATTATGATGTGGATGCGTTGGAAATCCTCGGTCAGAAGAAGAACCGTATTATCCTGGTCCGCAAGCCGGCAGCTCTGCCTAAGAAGCAGTTCCGTTCTTTGCTGAATGGCGTATTGGTTCAGGACCGCGACCTTAAGGTGGAAACTCCTGAAGAATTGAAGACTGTAACTACGAAGGCTCCCACTGCACAGGAAATTGAGGATATGCTCTTTGCAAACAAGATTGTGAAGAACAGTAAGTCGAATGCCATTGTGCTGGCAAAAGGAAAGCAGTTGTTGGCAAGTGGTGTAGGTCAGACCAGCCGTGTGGATGCTTTGAAGCAGGCTATCGAGAAAGCCAAAAACTTCGGTTTCGACTTGAATGGCGCTGTAATGGCAAGTGACGCATTCTTCCCTTTCCCCGACTGCGTGGAAATTGCCGGCAATGAAGGCGTAACAGCCGTCATCCAGCCGGGTGGAAGTATCAAGGATGAACTCTCGTTTGAATATTGCAACGAGCATGGCATTGCCATGGTAACTACGGGATTCCGTCACTTTAAACACTAATTCGGATTTACGATTTGACGATTTACGATTTACGATTGAAGTTACATCGTAAGTCTGAATCTCAAATTGTAAACAAGAGGAATATCAATCGTAAATAGTTAAATCGTAAATATTAATGGGATTATTCTCCTTTACACAAGAAATAGCGATGGACCTTGGCACAGCCAATACCATCATCACCACGAATGGCAAGATTGTGGTGGATGAGCCTTCGGTGGTGGCTTTGGACCGTCGTACCGATAAGATGATTGCCGTGGGTGACAAGGCAAAGATGATGCACGAAAAGACCCACGAAAACATACGAACCATCCGTCCGTTGCGCGATGGTGTGATTGCCGACTTCTATGCCTGCGAGCAGATGATACGCGGACTTATCAAGATGGTGAACAACCGTAACCGTCTTTTCTCTCCGTCACTCCGCATGGTGATTGGTGTTCCTTCGGGCAGTACCGAAGTGGAGCTGCGTGCCGTGCGCGACTCTGCCGAGCATGCCGGCGGGCGCGACGTTTATCTGATTTTCGAGCCGATGGCTGATGTAGAGGCTCCCGAAGGCAACATGATTGTTGACATAGGTGGTGGTTCTACGGAAATTGCCGTTATCTCTTTGGGAGGTATCGTAAGCAACAACTCCATCCGTATTGCCGGTGACGACCTGACTGCCGATATTCAGGAATATATGAGCCGCCAGCACAACGTGAAGGTCAGCGAGCGTATGGCTGAGCGTATTAAGATTAATGTGGGTGCTGCCTTGACGGAACTTGGTGAGGATGCTCCCGAAGATTATATCGTTCATGGTCCGAACCGCATTACGGCATTGCCTATGGAAGTGCCGGTATGCTATCAAGAAGTGGCGCACTGTCTGGAGAAGTCTATCTCTAAGATTGAGACAGCCATCTTGAGCGCATTGGAAAATACGCCTCCCGAATTGTATGCCGACATCGTTCACAACGGTATCTACCTTGCCGGTGGCGGTGCATTGCTTCGTGGACTGGATAAGCGTCTGACTGATAAAATAAACATACCGTTCCACATTGCGGAAGACCCCTTGCATGCCGTTGCCAAAGGTACGGGCGTGGCATTGAAGAACGTTGACCGCTTCTCATTCTTGATGCGGTAATGCGGAATTTATTAAACTTTCTCATTAAATATAATTACTGGTTCCTCTTTCTTCTGTTAGAGGTTGCCAGTTTTATTTTATTATTTCGCTTCAACCATTACCAGCAGAGTGTGTATTTCACCTCTGCCAATGGCGTGGCGGGGAAGGTTTATGAAATATCGGGTGGCATCACTTCTTATTTCCATCTGAAGACGGCCAATGAGGACCTGCTCGACCGTAATATGTGGTTGGAGCAGCGGCTTTCCTTTCTGGAAAATGTATTGAAAGAAAAAGGACTGGACTCCGCCAGACTGTACAGCATGGAACGGCTTGCTCCTACGGAGTATCAGATATTTAAGGCGAATGTCATAAAGAACAGCTTGAACAAGGCTGACAATTATATCACTTTAGACCGTGGAACAACAGAAGGTATCCGTCCTGAGATGGGAGTTGTAGATGCCAATGGCGTGGTGGGTATTGTGTATAAGACCTCTCCCCATTACTCGTTGGTTATTCCGTTGCTGAACAGTAAGTCAAGCATCAGCTGTAAGATTGTAGGCAGTGATTATTTCGGTTATCTGAAGTGGGAGGGAGGTGACTCCCGTTTTGCCTATCTGAAGGATTTGCCCCGGCATGCCGAATTCAATCTGGGAGATACAGTAGTGACCAGCGGCTATTCCACCGTGTTTCCCGAAGGTGTCATGGTGGGGACAGTGGATGACATGTCTGACTCGCACGACGGACTTTCGTATCTGTTGAAGATAAAGCTGGCTACGGACTTTGGAAAGGTGAGCAATGTGCGCGTCATTTCCCGCAACGGGCAGGATGAACAAAAGGCATTGGAGTCGAGGGCGGACGAGAAGTGACTAAGAAATTAGGGATTAGGGGTTAAGGATTAGGGATTAATCATCTTTATATCTTATAACTTATACACTCAATAACTTGTAACTCGTAACTTATAACTCATTAGCGTTGTTAATTAATTATCTGCATAAAATAGGATGGTTCATAGGCTTGGTACTGTTGCAGGTGCTGATATTGAACAATGTGCATATTGCAGGATATGCCACTCCATTTCTGTATATCTACTTGATACTGAAGTTTGAGTCGGACACTCCCCGCAATGCGTTGATGTTGTGGGCATTCTTTTTAGGGCTGGCTGTCGACGTCTTTTCCGACACACCGGGGATGAACGCTGCCGCTACGGTGTTGCTGGCTTTCTTGCGCCCCACTTTCCTGCGGCTGTTCGTGCCTCGTGACACGCTGGATACACTGGTTCCGGCCATCCGTACAATGGGGATTCTTCCTTTCCTGAAATATCTGGTTGTGAGTGTGCTGATACATCACGGCTTGTTGCTTACCCTCGAATTCTTCTCTTTTGCCCATATTGGTACGCTGTTGTTGAGAATTGCGGCAAGTACCCTGCTTACTGTGACCTGCATTATGGCTGTTGAGGGAATAAGAAAGAAAGGATAAAGGGATTAAGGATTAGGAATTGATGAAAGACTATACACTGGAAAAGCGGAAATATGTAATTGGAGCGGCGGCTATTGTCATCGTTCTTATTTACGTGTTCCGGCTGTTCGACCTGCAAATCATGACTGATGACTACAAGAAGAACGCGGACAGTAACGCTTTTCTGAACAAGATACAATATCCATCACGGGGGGCTATCTACGACCGTAACGGTAAGTTGCTCGTGTTTAACCAGCCTGCCTATGATATTACGTTTGTGCCTCGGGAGGTGACGCAGCTGGATACACTCGACCTTTGCAGCGCCTTGAACATTACCCGTGAACAGTTTGACAAACGGATGAAGGACGTCAAGAACCGCTGGATGAACCCCGGTTATTCCAAATACACCCATCAGGTGTTCATGACGCAGCTTTCTGCCGAAGAGTGCGGTGTGTTTCAGGAGAAGCTGTTCAAATTTCCAGGTTTCTATATTCAGCGGCGTACTATCCGCCAATATACCTATAACTCTGCCGGCCATTTGCTGGGAGACATCGGCGAAGTGTCCAAGAAAGACATTGAGAACGATGACTATTATATTCGCGGAGACTATATAGGCAAGCAAGGCATCGAGAAATCCTATGAAAAGTATCTGCGTGGAGAGAAGGGGGTGGAGATTCTGCTTCGTGACGCTCACGGGCGTATCCAGGGACACTACATGGACGGACAGTTGGACCGTTCCTCCGTACCCGGCAAGAACCTGACGTTGGGCATCGACATTGACCTTCAGATGTTGGGAGAACGACTGCTTCAACACAAAATCGGTGCCATTGTGGCCATCGAACCGGCTACGGGTGAGATTCTATGTATGGTTTCCTCGCCTACCTTTGACCCTCATCTGATGATAGGGCGCCAGCGGGGAAAGAACCACCGCCTGTTGCAGATGGACAAGCGGAAGCCTTTGTTGAACCGTGCCATCATGGGAGCTTATCCGCCGGGCTCCACCTTCAAGACGGCGCAGGCACTGACTTTCCTTCAAGAAGAGATTATCCACGAAGATTATCCGACTTTCCCTTGTGCGCATGGTTTCAATCATAAAGGCCTTCATGTGGGATGTCACGGACATGGTTCGCCTCTGTCGCTGATTCCTGCCATCGCGACCTCTTGTAATTCCTATTTCTGTTGGGGATTGTATCGCATGTTCGGTGATAAAAAATACGGTTCGCCGCAGAATGCCATTACCGTATGGAAAGACCACATGGTATCGCAGGGCTTCGGCTATCGGCTCGGTACCGACCTCCCCGGCGAACAGCGTGGACTGATACCGAATGCCAAGTTCTACGACAAGCCCTATCGGGGTTCGTGGAATGGTCTGACGGTGATTAGTATCTCCATCGGGCAGGGAGAGATTCTTGCCACCCCGTTGCAGATAGCCAATCTGGGTGCCACCATTGCCAACCGGGGGCATTTCATTACTCCGCACATCGTGAAGGAGATAGAAGACAATGAACTGGACAGCATCTATCGCAATCCCCGTTATCCCACCATCGACCGCGAATATTATGAAATGGTGGTGAAAGGTATGCGTGCCGCCGTAGACGGAAGTACGGGTAGCGCCACTTGCCGCATGGCGGGAGCCATCCTGCCGGGTGTGGAGGTCTGCGGAAAGACGGGCACGGCACAGAACCGCGGCAAGGACCATTCTGTCTTTATGGGCTTTGCCCCGATGGACAACCCTAAGATAGCCATTGCCGTCTATGTGGAGAACGGTGGTTTCGGTGCCACGTATGGCGTACCTATCGGTGCCATGATGATGGACCAGTATCTGCATGGAAAGTTGTCGCCCGAGAATGAGATACGGGCGGAAGAATTCAGTAACCGGGTGATACTTTACGGAGATGAGGAGAGATGATGATGAGGGGTTAGGGATGAACGGTGAGTGACTTCAATAGTAAATAGTAAATCGTAAAATCGTAAATAAATTGGTGACAAGGAGAGATAGCATATGGAAATCATTGGACTGGGTGACGATTGTCGTTTACCTGCTGCTGATTGTATTCGGCTGGTTCAGTGTCTGTGGAGCAAGTTATGATTATGGTGACCGTGACTTTCTGGACTTCTCTACGCGTGCCGGCAAGCAGTTTGTCTGGATTATATGTTCCTTCGGGCTGGGGTTTGTGCTGCTGATGCTGGATGATTCCCTCTATGACATGTTCTCCTACCTTATATATATAGGGCTGATGCTGTTGCTGATTGTCACGATATTCATTGCGCCCGACACGAAAGGGTCGCGGTCGTGGCTCATCCTGGGGCCGGTCAGTTTGCAGCCGGCGGAGTTTGCCAAGT
>ERZ860590.854-NODE-854-length-19937-cov-2.721658_pt1 | contig 19937 bp, 9 predicted proteins | sample MGYA00509975_ERZ860590 | MGnify/ENA primary metagenome ERZ860590 (study PRJEB30046, sample SAMN00715250) | human gut metagenome | study: EMG produced TPA metagenomics assembly of the A metagenome-wide association study of gut microbiota in type 2... | reverse complement strand
TCGGATGTTCGCCTTTCAGTAAAGGAACGAGGGATATCCCTTGGATATCAGAAGGGATTTCTGCCCCTGCCAGTTCGAGGAAGGTGGGTGCATAGTCGATGTTCTGTACCATTTCTGTGATATCACCCCTGCGGTCGAATCCTTTCGGCAGACGCATGATAAGCGGTGTACGCATGGATTCTTCGTACATGAAGCGTTTATCAAACCAACCGTGTTCGCCCATGTAGAATCCTTGGTCGGAAGTATAGACGACAAGTGTGTTATCCAGCAAGCCTTTCTCTTTCAGATAGTCGAGTACACGACCAACATTGTCGTCCAGTGATTTTACGGTCTTCATATAGTCACGCATGTAACGCTGGAATTTCCAATTGGCAAGTTCCTTGCCTTGCAGGTTCTGCCTGTAGAAATCATCTATAACCGGTGTGTAGAATTTGTCCCATGCAGCACGTTGACCTTCGTCCATACGTCCGATATACTTCTCATATAAGGATTTCAGACGGGTGTTTTTATCAGGACGAAGCATTTTGAGGTCATAAATCATGTCCATGTCCTTCACAATGCTCATCTCTTGCGCGGCAGCGGCGGGACGTCCTTCGTAATCGTCAAAGAAATTATCCGGTAGCGGGAAGGTTTTATCTTCGTACAAAGCCAGGTTGCAAGTATCCGCCAACCAGTTACGGTGAATTGCTTTGTGGTGAATCAAAAGGCAGAAAGGTTTTTCCGGATTGCGTTTGTTTTCTATCCAGTCAATGGCGTCGTCAGTGATAAGGTTCGTGATATATCCATGTTTTTGGATAGTGTCATTGTTCTGCGTGATGAAATCCGGGTTGTAGTAGTCTCCTTGTCCGGGAACAATCTGCCAGTAATCAAAGCCGGAAGGCAAACTTTCAAGATGCCATTTACCCACCAATGCTGTCTGATAACCGATTTTCTGCAACAGTTTCGGAAAAGTTTGTTGTGAACTGTCGAATACGCAAGTGGTATTATCATAGAATTTATTGGCACAACTATGTTTGCCCGTTATCATGCAGGCACGGCTGGGGCCGCTTAAAGAATTGGCAACAAAGCTTTGAGTAAAACGTACACCGTCAGCAGCAATGCGGTCGAGGTTGGGGGTTTCCATGTAGCGTGTGTCGTAACAGCTCATCATTTGAGCTGTGTGGTCGTCTGTCATAATGTAGACGATATTCAAAGGGAGTTGCTCCGCAGACTTTTGCTTGTTTGAGCAGGAAGCAAGGGAAGCTACGGCAGCTATTCCTGCTAAAGGAAAGAATAAGTTTGATTGCAGTTTTTCCATAAAACAACTTTATATTAGATTGTAGTGACAAAGGTAGAGACCTGTCAACAAAATCCATGTTCACAAATAACCAATTAATTTCCAATATTCTCCATTTTTGTCTGTTTCAGAAGGAAAAATGGCAAAAACACTATTTACAACTCATTTCCAATCCAGCAAATCCAAGAAAATATATACAATGATTTCTATTTATATAAAGAAAACCCGAATGAAAAGCAGAAACACTCCTCCTCTGCATTCGGGAAAAAACAACTTGTTATAACTACTATTTTTAATAGCCGAAGTTATTTTTTGTAATAGCTATATTAGTATTCATTTCATCACGCGGAATAGGGAACAACAAATTCTTTTTCAAGAAAGTCTCATCATTCAAATTTCCATTATTGTAAATACGTTCACCCCAGACTCCCGTTGCATTGGGATTATTCTCCTGCCACTTTTTAGTTATTGAGTGATTATTATTCACAGTAAGTGCTTTTTTCAAATATTCAGTTCCACGCAAGCGCATCATTTGATACATTTCAGTTTCACCGGCACCTTCAAAAAGTCTTTCAAAGAATATCTTTTCACGTACTTGATCTTTTGTTAATGTTGACTCCCATTTGGCTGGTTGTGTCGAAACCTTAGCTCCCGACTTACGTGCACGCGCCAACACGAGATCTACTGTATTAATTGCATCGTCTTTTCTATCCAATTCATTATAGACATCAGCCAACATCAATAATAAATCTGCATAACGATATAAAATTAGATTTTTATGACTGGCAATACCTGCCATATTCATATCAAAAGCTTTTGCAAAATGAGGCCATGCCGCTCTTTCTCCTGTCCTACCCGCCGCAGTACATACATTCAAAAAATCTTTCAATCCTTTACGATATTTCTCATCAAATTTGGTTTCATCATTCGTGATAGCCAAAATTTCATCCGCGCTCGGATTCTCTTTATTAGTCAATAACTCATAAGGAATTCTACCAACTAACAACTTGTTATTTTTCCAACCGGCAGGTTTTATACCGCTATCATAAGTGAAATAAGGATATTCATAGGTAGAGTCACGGGCAGACGGCACAGGCTCTACTTGAGCTACAGGTCCGATATTGTTTGTACATTTTCTCCATTTTGCCATAAATGTAGTCTCAATACGAGGATCTCCCCAATAGGTTCCCGCAAAGAAATCATAAAAAGCTTTCGTACACTTCACTCTATGGAAACTTTTACCATAAGATGATGCAGCAGGATTAAAAACCCAAGATCCCCTATTAAAAGAAGACAACTCACCATTCACCTGAAATCCCAGTTGAAATATAGATTCTTTAGAACCTTTAATCTTATCAACAAATAAATTAGAAAATTTCGATTCCAAATCATATTTACCTTTCACTCCTTCAAAATAGGTCTTTGCTTTTTCCCAAGCTGTAGCATCACCCAAACAACCTAAAGTATGATACAACTTACCTAAATATGCTTCTGCAGTCCATTTCGTTGGAAATCCATCAGAATTCGTTTCCGGCAAATATTTTGAAGCAAATTCCAAGTCACTTCGTACAACATCCAACACCTCTAAACGCGAGGAACGAGGTACAGCTACGCCGTCATGAGAAGAAGGAGTTGTCTTCAAGGGTACATCTCCCCAACATATTGCAAGGTTATAATAAGACAAGGCACGCAAGAAATGAGCCTCTGCAGCCATTTCGTCTTTATCCTCCAAAGAAGTACTTTCTACGTTGGCTATAAATGCATTCGTTTCATTAATTACTTTATACATTACATACCATGCATTTGTCAACAGATCATCTGTATAGTCACATTGCAGCCATCCACACATATCATTTGTACCCCCATTAGTCTGTGCCCATCCGAAACCACTATATCGTACCGGAATTTCTTGCCAATGCTGACCATATCCTCCACTAGTCAATGCAAAATAACCATAGCATCCATATAATGCTGCACGTGCCTTTTCAGAAGTAGAAAACTGAATTTGTGTATTCAAAGTATATTGCGGGTCTTCATCTAACCACGATTCACAAGAAGCCAATAATAAGCAGCTTGCTAATAAAAATATATAGGTAAATTTCTTCATTTTCATAATCATTTATTGTAAATTAAAAGGTTACATTCAAGCCAAACACAAAAGAACGCATATTTGGAAAAGCATTCATATCAATACCCCGACGCAGGCCATCAAATGCAAAGCTATTTACCTCCGGATCATATCCACTATAATTGGTTATAACAAATGCATTCTTTACTGAAGCAAAAATACTGGTATTCTGGAACCCAATCTTAGTCATCCACGCTTTAGGCAAAATATAATTCAGCGTAATATCTGAACAACGCAAATAACTTCCATCTTCTACATAACGATCATAAACAACACCTTTTACATTTGAAGTAGACGACGGATATAAATTAGAACGATTCTCCGGAGTCCAGGCATTATAATAAGCATCTTTTCTCAAGTTTCCGGCCTGCCTGGAAGGAGTCTGTTCGTAACGGATATTTGTATTCAGAATATCATTACCATAAACACCTGTAAAAGAAGCAGAAAGAGATATATTCTTCCATTCCAAACGTGTCTGGAAACCATAGGTGAAATCAGGATTCGGATCACCTATCACAACCATGTCATTAGGATCTACTATACCATCTTCATTCACATCCACACATTTAATATTACCAGCTGCCATATCATTTCCAACAGATGAAGTGTAATATTTGGTAGAACCATCTGATGAGATATATCCTACTTTGCCATCAACAACATCTTCTTCCTGAATAATTCCCTGTGTCTTATAACCGAAAAATAGTCCCGGAGCCTCACCCTCAATAAAAACATTTGCAGGTCCAAAATGATCGCCAATCGTCTTACCTAAATAACCACGTACTCCTTTCAAGGAACCTATATCAGAAACTTCCAAACCTAAATTCTCAATCGTAGTCTTGTTGAAACCAATATTTCCGCCTACATTCCACTTCCACCCGTTACTGCGAATAATATCAGCATTTAAACTAAACTCAAAACCTTTATTCAACAACGAGCCTTCATTTATCATCACTGTTGCAAATCCACTGGAATATGGCAGAGCACGCTCAACCAACAAATCTTTTGTGTTTTTACGGTAATAATCAAATGCACCATTCAGGCGACCATTAAAGAAACCAAAGTCAAGACCAACATTCCACGAAGAAGTACGTTCCCACTTCAAACCCTCATTTTGCAGACTTTTGATTTGCATAGACGTCAGTTTATTCCCATCTCCATCAGCATAGTCCACCTTATTTTCATAAATAGATAGAGACTGATATGGATCAATACCCTGATTACCTGTCTCACCATAACCAACACGTACCTTCAACTGACTTAGCCAATCAATGCTCTTCATATAAGCTTCCTGTTCCATACGCCATGCTAATGAGAAAGACGGGAAATATGCCCAACGATTACCCTTTTTAAATTTACTGGATCCGTCAGCACGCAATGAAGCCGTCAACAAGTACTTATCATAAGCAGATAAATTAACACGTCCTAAATATGAAAGTAATTGATAATCTTTTTGTATAGGCTGTTTTACATCCACTTTTCCTGCATTAGACAATCCTTTAGTACGTAAGTCATAGATAGAAAAAGTATTGCCTGAAACATTCTCTGTCAGAAAATGATATTCATCATAAGTGATACCCGCTGTTGCCGACAGACGAAAGTCCTTAGTCAAATCCATATTAAAGTTTAACAGGTTTTCCACCGTATAATTAGACTTATTGACATTACTGATTGCCAGTAAACCCTTCACATTTTCTCCCGGAGGTAACTGAATCCCATACCAACGTTTACGGTCATTGACAATTATATTCCCCCCTGCACGCAGACTATACGAGAAATATTTATTAATGTTCCAATTCAGATTCAAGCTTCCATTAAATGTCTTATTATTAGTAATATCATCATAATCATTTACCCAACTAAATACATTCATTTTTGATTCCAAAGCACCCGGATCATCATCAGGAACAATATAAGGAGCTGTATCAAGAACCGTACGAGCCAAAGATCCGGCAACGCCTCCGGTTGTATTACCGCCCGTCATCATATCATTCTGCTTTAATGAACCGCTCAATATCAAATTTAAAGTTACTTTTTTAGATAATTCAGCAGTTAAATTAGCACGCAAGTCACCCTGTTTTATTCCTGTATTTTCTACGATACCATTAATATCCTTAAAGTTACCGGAGATATAATATTTCATACCGGCAGTTCCTCCACTGACAGAAGCCGAGTAGACCTGTGAGAAAGCTGATGTATATGCTTCTTTTTGCCAGTTGCGATAGGTAATAACCTTATATAATTCCGGATTATTCGGATCTGCCTGATAAGCGGATTCATTACCACTAAATACGTAACGCATTTCACCATTAGGTTGCAGATAATATCGCGGTTGGTCTAATTTAGAATTAGTGTAATCGGCATACTCTTCCAAATTTAACATATCGTGCAAGTTACGTGCATTAGCTATCGTAAAGTTCGCTGTGACATTTACTTTTGCCTTTCCGGCCTTTCCCTTTTTAGTTGTAATAAGAATTACGCCATTGGCACCACGAGAACCATAAATCGCAGTAGCAGAAGCATCTTTCAAGACGGTAATATCCTCAATATCATTAGGATTTATTGCACTCAACGGATCTTGAGCTATTTGGAAGTCACCACCTCCCACAGCAGACTCGGCAAACTCACCAGTAGATGCTTGCGGCACATTATCAATCACATATAACGGCTGATTATCTCCACGTAATGAGTTAGCACCACGAATAGTGACAGAAGAAGCAGCACCCGGAGTAGACATTGAAGCTGTTACATTTAAACCTGCAATCTTACCTTGCAATAGCCCGTCAATAGATACAGCTTTTGAAGCATCATTCGCATCAGGACGAAGACTGGCTGTAGCGCCTGTTAAATCGCTCTTTTTAGCCGTTCCATAACCAACAACAACTACTTCATCCAAATTTTGTGCATCCTCTTTTAATTGAACGTTAATTTTAGTCTGATTTCCAACCACTATTTCTTGTTTGGAATAACCGATAAAAGTAAAGACCAACACTGATTTTGAGTTTGGAACGGAAATGGAGAATTTTCCATCAATGTTGGTAATTGTCCCATTAGTAGTACCTTTTACTTGTACATTGACACCAGGCATACTTTCATTTAGAGCATCCACTACCTGACCGGTAATGTTTTTTCCTTGTCCCATAGATTGCGCTGCAAACGCAAACAATGTGATGAAACATAGCAGAAAAACTTTTGATAGGTTCTTCATAGAAGTCATTTTTATAAATTATTAAATTTAAAGATTAAAAAGCTTATTCCAGATTTTTTGCTGAAATCCATACGCAAATATAGACGTGGTTACTGAATATGCATGTTCTATTTTAGCTACTATTTTTCCAATTTTGTCTAAAATCATCCATTTCATCGATATATCTAACCATCATAGACATTGTTGGACATCTTACGAATCAAAAAAAGAAAGCGGAAGTATCCATTCTTGAATATTCCCGCCTCCTTTATATTTTATCCTAATATAACTACAACAATTTTCCTACGAAGATATATTATAGGTTTTCTATATCAGAAGATTGAAGACCCGTATATTTGATAATTATATCAATGGATATTCCGTCCTCTCTCATCTTCCGAGCAATTTCAATTTGCTTCTTTTGCTCTCCTTTCTCCAACCCTTTCTCCAACCCTTCCTTCATCCCTTCTTTCATCCCTTCTTTTATTCCCTCTAGCCTTCCTTTTTTCACTCCTTTTTCCAACCCGGCCTTCATCCCTTCCTTTAACCCTTCTTCAGCCGCTTTTCTCCGCATCTCTTCGTTTTTACGCCGTTCATCCTCCTCTACAATTTGGTTGACCCTATACCGATCTAATGCCTTATCATAAGCGATACGGTTTTCTTCCGAAAGATCGGCAACTGCTGCCAATCTCGCCAGATGTTCAAACACTTGTTCTTTCAAAGCATCCGGCATTCTATTCCAATTGCTCATATTCTTCAGTGCATAAATTAATTTATCATATAATGTATGGCAGTCCGACAAATCCTTTGTAAAATAAGGAAATTGCAAATAAATCTGCCGGAGATGCGGATTAACAATCTTCCCTGTATCACGGTCGGAAAGAACCGTATCCGTACGGAATTTAGCCTCTAAATTTTCCTCTTTGAAATTCATCAGGAAAATTCCATATATAGTAGGTAGTCTATACTGCTTTCCATAAGAGACAAGTGGTTCTCTTGCAGTCATCGGATCTTCAGGGACAGGGACTTCTTTTGAAGAAGGAGATTCTATCTGCCGACTCACAGCACGACAAACATAATAAAGTGTACGATCTAAAAAATTACTGTGCCAACGATTCTGCATCTCCACGATAATATACTCACCACTTGCTGTACGGCAATAAAGATCATAAATGATACCTTTATCACTCACATTGTCTGCATGATCTTCCTTATCCAGAAAAGTAAGTTCTGTAATATGATGTTCACCTGCAAGTAATTCGTTCAACAAAGTGATGAGCAAATTCTTACTGGCCGGTTGACCAAAAATAATTTTAAATCCTATATCAGTAAAAGGATTGACGTATTTGGACATGATATTCTATTTTTAGCAAAGGTAACTATTTAAATCCATAAACATAAAAAACAATCCCAAACTTTACGGATTTATAGCCTTTTATAGTAAGCCGTCTCCCTTTCAATTCCTCCAAACAAACAAGAGAAATGTTCTTTTTTTCAGATTAAGAAAGAAAACAAAACTATTGAAGATGGTAATCCGGAATTAAAAGCATCCATATTATCACATATATATGCATATTACTACCACAATACAGCATATATTTTCAGATGATATGCGTTTTCTTTAAAGAAATAAATGATTTTCCTCGGTGAGCAATAAGCCATTCCTCGGTGAGGAACACATCCTTCCTCACCGAGAAAGCCTTCCATACTCACCGACCAAGTTATAAAAGCCCTCGGAAAAGCCCGTTTATAGGCTAGTTCATCATCACAAGCGCACAAAAGAAAAATGATAAAGCAAACTACATACGGGCAAACAGTAAGCATATAGATAGCAATACAGAGGAATTATTTATTTTTAGACAGGAATTATCCAGGATAACAAACAATCCTACATTCTTTCATCCAAAATGCAGAGCGTTTTTTCCTTCACCACAAACAAGTGACCGATATATTAAAAACAGAAAGAATAGGATATACCCTTTTTCAGATCAGCACATTTTTAATCCCCTCCTTTCAACAACCATACTCTTTCAAAGTCTGCATCAACTTCGCACCATTGATCGGCTTCACCAGATAATCATCACAACCGGCTTTCAACGCAGCTACCCGGTCGGCATCAAAGGCATGAGCAGTCAGGGCGATAATTGGAATTTCAGCATTAAACTTCCGGATCTCCGAGGTTGCAGTACGCCCGTCCATAACAGGCATCTTCATATCCATCAGTACCAAATCCACCGGTTGGGTACGGACAATCTCAACTGCCTCCAGTCCATTCGGTGCGTGTAACAACTGGCATTTGTTTTTCAAGATAGAAGATACCAAAAAGAAGTTACTTTGAATATCTTCAACGACTAGTACTCTTTTAGGTACTTTCTTTGTTTCTTCGGAGTCAAGAATGCTTTCATTATCTACATCCTTCTCATTATTCCGACGTGAAGAAGTCGGCTCGCTGTCAACCGAATCAAACTGGCATGGCAAAACCGCCCAAAATAAAGACCCTTTATCAAATTCCGACTCAAAGCCTATCTCTCCCCTGCAAGCCTCAACGATGGCTTTACAAATAGACAGTCCCAGTCCGGTTCCCTGTGCAAATTCATCCAGTTTCTCAAAACGATGGAACACCTTGTCTTTTTTATCTTCCGGTATACCAATACCTGTATCGCGAACGTAAAGACGAATATCTCCGTCTATCTTTTCATACCCCATTTCAATAGTTCCTTTGGAGGTATATTTGATAGCATTAGTTACAAAGTTAGTGAGAATCTGCGCTAACCGGTTTTTATCCAAACGAACGGTACAGGTTTCATAAGGATTCACGGGAACTAACCGAACCTGCGGATTTACTACACGACGATGCATCGAAGCAGCTAATTCGTTGAAATAAACAGCCAAATCAAAATCTTCGTATTTCAGTTCTACCGAGCCGGCTTCTATTTTCGAAAGATCCAGTATGTCGTTAATCAGTTTCAAAAGCAACTCATTGTTGGCATTGATAATCTGAATAAATTCTTCTTTTTCTTCTTGATCTTCCGTCACCATCAATAAATCGGAAAAACCAACGATAGCATTTAACGGTGTACGGATTTCGTGGCTCATATTTGCCAGAAAGGCGGATTTCAACTTATCGGATTGTTCAGCACGACTTCTTGCCGTTTCAAGTTCACCTATCATGTGCTGTCGCTCGGTAACATCATCTACGCGAATCACGACACCGTCAACATCTCCCTGTTCATTAAATATGGGAGTAGCAAAGACTTCTATGACATGCTTGTTATCCAGATTAAACAAGATAGACTCTACCTGACCGGATCTCCGGGCACGTTGCATCACACAATTCTCACAAGGAGTGGTGCGATTATGGGCTGTCAGATAGCAAGGTTCTCCTTTTTTGTAAGCCTCATAAGAAAGGCTTTTACTACAAAGCGAGATATTCTCCCATTGTACGATATAATCGTTCGCAATATATGCCAATCCCGAATTAATATTGTTCAATACCAATTCATTCTGACGAATCAAATGGATCATTCTTTGTTCGCTCTCAAGAAGTTCTTTTTTCGAACGCACAACCTCTTCGTAAAGATTGTCATATTTGTTTTGCCACAAAACACGTTCGGTGATATCTTGAGTTATCACCATATAATTGGTAATTTCAGACTTATCATTATGTACAAAAGAAACGGTAATCTCGAAGAATTTTATACCGGACAGATTAGTAGGAAAAAGACGGCACAAGTCATCAAAATCATATTTTGCCATGAAACGCACTGTTTCTCCTTTTCTGATCTGTTCCTTGATTTCATCAGAGAAACTGGTGTAGTTGAATAGATTATAGCCCAAAATATCCTTTTTGTCTTTTATCCCCATTGATCTCAACCGTGAATAATTGACATCTATCATGAGACCGTCCTTATCATACAATTCCAAGCCTACAGACAAGTCATTAAAGATATTATGCAATAAGTTATCAGCTATCCCATTTACCAAAGTCTGTTCCATGCAGCAAAATTTGTATAGTATTACAATATTGATTGTTTATCCAAGCAAAGTTACTTAAATATTTTGTTACATAGCAAGAAAGAGGCTTTTTAGCCTCTTTCAGTATCTTTATTTCGCATTTTGGTATAAGAAGCCTTCTGCTTTCGCTAATGTTTCCGGTTTGCCTATATCAATCAGATGTAACTTTTCTTTCAAATAACCACCATAGTTTACTTGCCGGCAAGTGGCAAGATAGAAATCCATGATAGAGAATTTTCCATCCCATGAGGGAGAGGTCATCCATTGAAAAATGGCGGGCGAAAGTACATGGATACCACTGAATGCATATTCCTGATAAAGAGAAGGATCATACTGAAAACCTTCCGGTTTCACTTGTTCCGTATCCTTGTTTATCCATCCGCAAAGTCTCTTATCTGTATCAAAAAGAAGATAGCGGGAGGTTTTACGTTGGCTGGCCAGTAAAGTGGCAACAGCACCGCTTTGTAGATGATAGTCATATAGTTCTTTCAGGTTCACGTCTGAAAGAATATCTACATTGTGTATCAGGAAAGGTTCATCGGAATTTTCAAAGAAAGAACGGGCTTTCTTAACTCCCCCACCGGTGTCGAGCAACAAGTCGCGTTCGTCGGAAACATGTATGATGAGTCCAAAATTTTCATTGGCTTTCAGGAAGTCAAGTATCTGTTCGCCAAAATGGTGGATGTTAATCACTATTTCTGTGAATCCGGCAGCTTTCAGTTTTAAAATCACATGTTCCAACATCGGACGTCCGGCTATGGGAACTAAAGCCTTCGGCATGGTATCGGTGAGTGGCTTCAGCCGGCTACCCAAACCGGCTGCAAATATCATTGCTTTCATTCTTTCGGTTACTTTCTTCTTTACATTTACTCTTCTTAGATTGTTGCCTCAAACGTATGTTCGATATTCTGTTCCCGATGCACCAGTTCGACTTTCACACCAAACTTCTGATTCAGGTGCTCTGCCAGGTGCTGGGCAGAATAAACAGAACGATGCTGTCCGCCGGTGCAACCGAAGCAGACGGACAAATTGCTGAATCCGCGTTCCATATAACGTTTCACGGAGGCATCTACCAAAGCATAGACATGATCGAGGAAACGGAGTATTTCGCCATCTTCTTCCAAGAAAGTGATTACAGGTTCATCCAGTCCGGTGAAAGGTTTGTAACGCTCATACTTGCCGGGATTATTCACGGCACGGCAGTCGAATACATAACCTCCTCCATTGCCGGTAGAGTCATCAGGAATTCCTTTCTTATAGGCAAAGCTCATTACTTTGACGGTTAGCTGCCGCTTTTTCAGGTCGTCCGTAAATTGTTTCAGTCCGGTAAGCTCCCGCAAAACGTTACAGAGATACGGATATTCCGGATATTCTTCTTTCAACAATTCACGCAGGTTTTCGATGGCATAAGGAACGCTTTGGATAAAATGCGGTTTCTTTTCAAAGTAACCACGGAAACCGTAGGCTCCCAGCACTTGCAGCGTACGGAAAAGGACAAAGTGGCGAAGCTGGCTATAAAAATAGGATTCGTCAATCGGTTGGTATTTGCGAAGAGCTTCCATATATTCTTGCAGCAGTTCTTTACGGAGGCTATCAGGATATTTCGCTTTCGCTTGCCACAGGAAAGAGGCTATGTCATAATAGAACGGGCCTTTGCGTCCGCCCTGAAAGTCGATAAACCACGGTTCCCCGTCTTTTATCATCACATTACGACTTTGAAAATCACGATACATGAAAGTAGCGGAAGAACTGCGGAGCAGGACATCGCTCATTTTCTGGAAATCATCTTCCAGTTTGTCTTCCTGAAACTCCATACCGGTAGCTTTCAGGAAGCAATATTTGAAGTAATTCAAATCCCACAGAATGGAGCGTTGGTTGAACTCCGGTTGAGGATAACAACGGGAAAAATCAAATCCATCCGCCCCGGCAAATTGAATAGCAGGAAGCAGACGGATCGTTTTGCGAAGCAACTCTTTTTCCTCTTCTGAAAAGACGCTGGTAGCACGTCCTTTCTCTATGGCATGGAACAACAGAGTATCGCCCAAATCCTCCTGCAAATAATAGGTCTTATCTTCCGAGGCAATGCGCACTTCGGGAACAGGCAGTCCACATTTGCGGAAGTGTCCTGCCATATAAAGAAATGCCTCATTCTCATCAATAGAAGCCCCGTAGACTCCAATCAATGTTTCTATACCCGCCAACCGAAAATAACGGCGGTTGGAACCGGAAGACGGTAATTCTGTTATGTTTTCAGCGGGAACGCCCGTATATGACTGATAAAGTTTCTGTAGTTCTTCGGTAATCATAGTCGTATATTTTCGAGCAAAGATAAGCATAAAAACTAAAAAATAAGAGAGGGGATTTAACTAATATTCATCCGAATACACTATCTTTGTTTCAGTTTAACTGACCTGATCTCATGAGAACAAAAACCTTTTTACTACTATGCATTGCATTTATCACACTGTTTATCGGCGTTTCCACTCTTCAAGCCGGTCATTATTACTATAAGCAAATCTCCCTAAAAGATGGTCTTCCCTCTACCGTGAGATGTATTTTAACGGACAAACAAGGTTTTGTATGGATTGGAACCCGTTCCGGATTAGGGAGATATGACGGACACGAACTTAAAAAATATATTCATCAGGCAAATAACCCTCATTCCATTCCTCACAATTTAATCTACCAGATGATAGAAGACGAACAAAACAATATCTGGATTCTGACAGACAAAGGAGTGGCACGTTATCAGAGGCAAAGCGATGACTTTTTTATACCGACTGATGAGACAGGAAATAATATCATCGCCTATTCCGCCTGCCTGACTGATAACGGAGTGTTATTCGGTTCGAAAAATAAAATCTTTTTCTATAATTATCAGGATACCTCTTTACGCCTCCTACAAACATTTGACTTAGAACCCAATTATAATGTGACTCTACTAAATCTATGGGATAAACACACATTACTCTGTTGCAGCCGGTGGCAAGGACTACTCCTGCTCGACCTGAATACCGGAAAATGCCGCCGTCCTCCTTTCGATTGCGGAAAAGAAATCATGAATGTACTCATAGACTCACAAAAAAGAATCTGGGTAGCTCCCTACAATGGAGGGCTGAACTGTCTGACACGCGACGGTAAACTACTGGCTACATATACTACCCACAACTCCTCTTTAAGCAACAATGTCATACTAAGTCTCGCCGAACGGGAAGGAGAAATCTGGATTGGAACAGACGGAGGAGGCATTAATATTCTCGACCCGGAAACAAGACGTTTTTCGCTGTTGGAGCATATGCCCGGAAGTGACAACTACTCACTCCCCGCTAACTCTATTTTATGTCTGTACAACGACTGCAACAATAATATGTGGGCAGGTAGCATCCGTAACGGACTAATCAGCATCCGGGAAGTTTCCATGAAAACGTATACAGATGTACCTCCCGGCAACGACCGCGGACTAAGCAACAATACCGTTCTAAGTCTTTTCCAAGAATCCCAAGACCAAATTTGGGTCGGTACAGACGGAGGAGGCATCAACAGCTTTAACCCACTCACAGAGAAATTTATCCATTACCCTTCCACCTGGGAAGACAAAGTAGCCTCTATCTGCCAGTTTACTCCCGGCAAATTATTAATTTCTCTTTTCTCACAGGGAGTATTTATTTTCAACCCGGCAACAGGAGAAAAACAGCCTTTCACCATTGTTGACGCTAAAACGACAGCACTCTTGTGCAATCGAGGCAAGGCTGTAAATCTACTTCGGAACACTCATCACAATATTCTGTTCCTTGGAGAACATATCTATATATATGATTTGAATACACGCACTTTCAGTACCGTTATAGAACAAGAAGAGCAGGAAATTATCGGTGCTCTCTTACCGATCGACAATTATAAGAATATCACTTATCTAAATGATACGAAGCACATATATGAACTGGACAACCATACCAACCGACTGAAAGCCCTGTACAGATGTTGGAAAGATACAACAATCAACTCTGTTGCACGAGACGAAGAGGGAAATTTCTGGATTGGAAACAACTACGGATTGGTACACTACAATCCTGCCACCAAAATACAGACACCAATCCCGACCTCTCTATTTAGTGAAATCACATTGATTGTATGCGACCAGCAGGGAAAAGTATGGATAGGAGCCGACAGTATGCTTTTCGCCTGGCTCATCAAAGAGAAAAAATTCGTTCTATTCGGTGAATCAGACGGTGTAATCCAAAACGAATATCTTTCCAAACCTCGTCTATTAAGTATGCGGGGAGACGTCTACATGGGTGGAGTGAAAGGGTTACTGCATATTAACAGCAAAATACCATTAACCACTTCCGAACTTCCCCAACTCCAATTATCAGATGTCATCATTAATGGAGAGTCAGTAAATAACGAATTAACGAATCATCCAGCAGGGATTTCTGCTCCCTGGAATAGTAATATCACTATTCGAATCATGTCGAAAGAGAAAGATATTTTTCGACAGAAAGTGTACAGATACCAAATAGAGGGGCTGAATGACCAGCAAATCGAATCATACAATCCCGAACTGGCCATACGTTCACTTCCTCCGGGAAGTTATAAAATCATGGCGTCCTGTACCGCCAAGGATGGTAATTGGATTCCCAGTCAGGAAGTACTGGAACTAACCATCCTTCCTCCCTGGTATCGGACATGGTGGTTTATTCTTTGTTGCGCCGTTTTTATTGCTGCCGCTATTATCGAAGCTTTCCGAAGAGCATGGAAACGTAAAGAAGAGAAGTTAAAGTGGGCAATGAAAGAACATGAGCAACAGGTATATGAAGAAAAGGTACGTTTTCTTATTAATATCAGTCATGAGTTGCGTACACCTTTAACGTTAATATACGCACCACTTAACCGGATGTTGAAATCCCTTTCTACCGAAGATACACAGTATTTGCCAATAAAAGCGATCTACCGTCAAGCGCAGCGAATGAAAAACCTTATTAATATGGTACTCGATGTACGCAAGATGGAGGTTGGCGAAAGCAAATTACTGATACAACCGTATGCTCTCAATCAATGGATTGAACATGTATCCCAAGATTTTATCAGCGAAGGGGAAGCAAAGAACGTCCATATCCGTTATCAGCTTGATCCACATATCGATACTGTAAGTTTTGATAAAGATAAGTGTGAGATTATTCTAAGTAATCTGCTTATCAATGCCTTGAAACACAGTCCGCAGGATGCAGAAATAACAATTATGTCGGAGTTGCTTTCCGAAAAGAATCGTGTACGTATCTCCATCATTGACCGGGGAAACGGATTGAAACAAGTAAATACACAGAAACTCTTCACCCGTTTCTATCAGGGTACAGGAGAGCAGAGCGGTACAGGGATCGGATTGTCTTATTCCAAGATTCTGGTAGAACTACACGGAGGTTCCATTGGTGCGCAAGATAATCAGGATGCCGGTGCGACATTCTTCTTTGAACTGCCCTTGAGACAACAATCGGAAGAGATTATCTGCCAACCAAAAGCATATTTGAACGAATTGATGAGTGACGATAGTAAAGAACAACAACCGGAGGAAGATAATTTCGACACGAGTCCTTACAGTGTTTTAGTAGTGGATGATAATCCGGACTTGACGGACTTCCTGAAAAAGTCACTGGGAGAATATTTCAAACGGGTAGTGATTGCTTCGGATGGTGTGGAAGCCCTTCAACTGACCAAAAGCCATGCCCCGGATATTATCATCAGCGACGTGATGATGCCGAGAATGAATGGATATGAACTATGCAAAAATATAAAGGAAGATATTACGATCAGTCACATTCCTATCGTTCTGCTGACAGCAAGAGATGATAAACAAAGCCAGTTGAGTGGTTACAAGAACGGGGCGGATGCTTATCTGACTAAACCTTTTGAGATAGAAATGCTGATGGAAATCATTCGCAACCGGTTGAAGAACCGCGAATCTATCAAGAAGAGATATTTGAATACAGGACTAGTCCCTGCGCCGGAAGAAAGCACCTTTAGCCAGGCAGATGAAACATTCCTGTTGAAACTGAATAAAATTATCCTGGAGCATTTGGATAGCAGTCATCTGGATGTCACTTTTATCTGCAAAGAGATAGGTATGAGCAGAGCCTCCCTTTACAATAAGCTGAAAGCTCTAACCGATATGGGAGCCAATGATTACATTAATAAATTCCGGATGGAAAAAGCAATCACGTTAATCACCAGTACGGACCTATCGTTCACGGAAATTGCCGAGAAGGTCGGTTTTACTACTTCACGCTATTTCAGTACGGCTTTCAAACAATATACTGGAGAAACGCCGACTCAATACAAAGAAAAGCAGAAACAGGAAAGGAAAAAAGAGCAATAAGAAGCTACCCGGAAAATAAATATTTTTTAGGCACGGATTACACAGGTTTCACGCTTGAACCAGTATGTATTTTGTAAGTATCTGTAAATCAAAAGAAACTTTACGGCATCAAGCGTAAATGATACCATAAAGTTCCCATTGATTGGAAAAGTGTTCTCTTCCGAGATTTTATCCGATAATGTATCTTACGCTTGATTTTGGCGATTAACATCCGTTAACTCGGCTTTTGCAGTATCAAGCGCATCAAGGCATAGTTCATCCTCACCTTCCAAAGCGTCCAAAACTTTATCGGCAAGCCATAATGTGAGCATTTTCTTCTCGTCAACATGAAAATATTTAGCCAATAGAATCACTTGGCTTCGTTTTGCCCTGCGGTCACCACGTTCTATTTTACTGAACATTGGGGTGTCTATCTCCAAGTATGCAGCTAACTGACGTTGCAGCACCCCTTGCTCATCTCTTAATTCTTTAATCTTGTTTCCTAATAACATATATATTGCCTTTTTGAGTTCAACTTAATCGGTCGGTTTGTAAGCCATCATACGTCTTGAACCAGGCGCAGAACTGCTTGATGCCTGTTCTGAAATTCACAAAACAGATTTCTCCATAATCTCTATTAAACTTACTCATATTTGCATGGGTGATGCTCACGTCAGCTATAGGAAGAGGCTTCTCTGAAAATATTGCCTTGCAGTTTGTTTCTTCTTGTATGAAATTAGCCAATTCTTTAACGGTGTGAGGAGATGAACTACCTATATTATATATTTCAAACTGTCGCTTTCTTTCTAAATGTATAATGGCACTTATTGCGTTGACAACATCATCTATGTAGGTAAAGTCTCGTTTGCATAATCCGCCGCTATATAAAACTACAGGTTCTTTTTGGAGCATAGCTTTTGCAAAAATCCATGGTGCCATGTCTGGTCTTCCCCATTTTCCATAGACAGAAAAGAATCTTAAACCTGTAATTTTCATGTCAGTTGAATTTGAAACCACATAGGCTTCTAGCTCATTTTGTCTCTTAGTCATTGCGTAGATGCTCTTAGGAGTATCGTCCACCATATCTTCTGATATTCCATCTTTCGGAATGATGTGATTACCATAAACACTGCTGGAACTTGCAAACACAAAATGTTTGACGTGACATTTAGCAGCCAAATGAATGACATGCGAAAATGCTACAATATTGTTTCGGATGTAGCGTTCAGGGTGTTCTATAGAATCTCTTACACCTGGGGATGCTGCTAGGTGAATAACAGTATGTACAGATTTAAACCAAGATGTCAATAATGTACAATCTAAAGATAAATCATGTTTTAAGAAAACAAATGAATCGAATTTCATCAACATACTTAAACGTTGATCTTGCAAAACATTTTGTTTTTTTTCCCCAGTCAGGTTATCTATCCCAATAACAGTAACTCCTTGTTTTAATAAACAAAGAGTAAGGGAAAAGCCGATAAAACCAGCAACACCTGTCACAATGATTACATTTGTATTTTCTTTGATTTCAAAATCCATGAATTTTGCATTTCTAAGAGTTTGCCTCCTAATATTGTTAAAAACTCGTCTGAGAAAGACGTTATTCTACCAGCTCCTGGCAAGAATGTCATTTCGCTAAAGTAGACCTTGTTATGAAATTCGTAAAGATCAATTCTACAGAATGGTAGTGTCTTGCCCAACTGATGTACCACATAGCGCATCTTTTCCAGCGTTGTCGGAATAGGAATGTCCAATGAACCTTCATGTCTATTGATGAAGCCAATTTGTTTCTCCCATATGTTAGTATCATAGATAACACTACGCTGAGTTTTATATGAATTGCTATCATATACAACCTGGCAATAATCAGCCTTTCCATAAAAAGCAAAGAACTTATAACAAATTACAGAACTTGAATAGTCTTTATCAGGTGCCAGATATTCTTCTGCAAACACGCATGGTGATATTCCTTTATAGTGAGGTTCAGCTGTTGTGATTCCGAACTGTGTATTCAATTTTTTCTTATAGAAGCGCTTAATAAACTCCATATCTAGTGACCATTTGTCTCTTACCACAATACAAGAGCCATTGTCATGATTACATTTTAAGACGAACTGCTCTGGGAGCGTGTCAAAGTCTATTGCAGATACAGTTTTCCATTCTGCATATTTTTGACACAGTATATCCTCTAGATTTAGTTTCGCTATATAATCACGGACTGCAATCTTGTCAGCAAGCATTGTCCAACTTGATGTATCGGACTCTGTTAAAAGTCTAAAGAGCATCTTGTTGAAGTTAAAACAATTCTCTTCTGTTATGTCGATTCCAAATTTTTCTTTGTACAGTATTTTAGCAAGACGGACAGGTGCAATATGACCAAGTATATTATTTCTGACAAATCTCCAGCCATCTTTAAATGTCTTAATATGTGGGAAATATAAACCCTGTTGAATACCAGCATTTATAAAGTTCATCCTTGCCTGTTCATAATTGCGTGACAGCATAAACTCAGCATCCGAACCTACACCTACTACATATCCGTATTCCATAGTACTTCTCCAATCCTGTAAGTAATTAGATAGCATAGGGGTATCAATACCATAAGCTTTGACTGTTTTTAAGAAGATCTTTTCGGACAATCTACTAACAGGCATATTCTTTTTAGAACAAAAGTGCAGCACCTTAGCGTTGGCAAGGTATAAAGCGCCGAATCTTATCTGGCAATTCCAACTTCCATTCAGCTCTTCAATTTTCACACAACATGGATCTAGGTTACTTTTTGAGAGTGCTGGTTCATCTATAAAAATTCCCTTTGATACAGACAGTTGGTAATTTGAGTGCCATTGCTTATAAAACACATGAGCAGCTTCAGAGTCCTTTGCATACATAACTCCTCCGTTGAAGTATTGTGTTATCTTATCATGTTCATATTGTAGACCTGCATTCTGTTTCAAGAAATAGTCTTTCATCGGATGATGTT
>ERZ860590.833-NODE-833-length-20277-cov-4.940362_pt1 | contig 20277 bp, 20 predicted proteins | sample MGYA00509975_ERZ860590 | MGnify/ENA primary metagenome ERZ860590 (study PRJEB30046, sample SAMN00715250) | human gut metagenome | study: EMG produced TPA metagenomics assembly of the A metagenome-wide association study of gut microbiota in type 2... | reverse complement strand
GGGCATATTCATCAGACCTGTGGTGCCGTAGTTGATTTGCGCATCTGCATATACTGTCCCGATGAATATAAACAGGCTTAATAAGAATCCACTTTTAATCATTGTTTTTATCATCATAATTCTTGATACACTTTCTCCATAGCATCCACCATATGTCCTATTAAAAAATTTTCTGCAACACGCTTATGTGCAGCCCTAGAATATTCTTTTTGCAAACTTGTATCTCTTACCAATTTATCTAAAGCTTCCGCATAAACTTGATTCAAGTTCCCCTTTTGCGAAACTTCTATGCCAGTAATTCCATTAAGATTAACCCAATTTACGCCACTCCCCTCAATTGTAAAAGTAACAGCTGGAGTATAACAATACATAGCCTCGGCCAATGGCTACACCAAATGCTTCATTCTTTGTGACAGAAGGAAAAGCAAACACACTGGCTGCATACAGATAACAACGCAAATCATCCTCCGACAACCTACCAACAAAATGAATACGTGCCGAGCTACGTTTCTTAGCTAATGCTTTCAATCTCTTTGTCAAAGGACCTTTACCACCGATAACAATGACACAATCGGATTTCATATATTACTCCGCCTCTATCAAATGCGGCAAACCTTTATATTTAGTATGCCTGCCCATAAAGAAAACAATAGGTTTACCATTATATAGTGCCCTTATTTCCTGAATACGTTCCTTATCTCCTATCCGAAGTTCAAATAACTTTTCATCAATTGCATTCGGTACTATACGTATTTTTTCTTTCACTTTTTGTAAAGGCTTAGAACCATCCCTATACTGCGGACTCGTCACTACAATACAATCCGCTCGTTTAATAATCCATTTTTCCCAAGGGCGTACCGCCCAGTATAGATACCACTGACGTATAATATCCATATGCCAATGCAACACCAACTTAACATCCTTCGGCATTACTAATCGCAACAATATAGCTGGGAAAGGATTCGCCCAATGAAATTGTATTACATCTGGTTTTTCTGTTAAAATAGCCCATCGCAATCCATTTTTATACGACAATGACAATGCCTGACGAGCAATGTTTACAAAAGTTGCAATACGATATATACGATGACCATTTATTTCATCTACAGCATTCTCCCGTTGATTATTAAAACAGACCACGCTTGTAATGTGTTTTGGCATCCTTTCCACAAGATATTTACAGATACTCTCTACGCCTCCTAAATAAGGAAAGTAATATTTTGAAATATGCAAGATACGCATAAATTAATCTTTTTGATATTATGTAAGTATAAAGCAAATGTCCAATTTGACGTATCACATAGCGAAAGTCTCTCTTCGGATTTTTTCTTATAAATAAATCAAAAATTGGAACTTAATTTTTTAATATTGTTAATCTTGATTTCGATTGTCATCAACAACAACCTCTTATACCCTCTACAATCGTTTACGATTTCACGAAAGAATTTCTTCACATATTTCAAGCCTGACAAACATAAGTTACTCCTATAACAAATAAAAAATCTCCCAAATCACTCCTAATGTATATTTTCTATAAGATTTTAATTATAGTGACACAAACAGTGTATCTCAACAAGATTAAAAGTACAATGCATTCCTATTTATTTATCAACGCCCATATTATTCCCAAACGTTTTATTATAATTTTATATGCCCATGTATTTTTCGATTTTTCACTAGAAGATGAAACATTATTACCATGCCTCCGATAATACACCAATCTTTCAGGAATAAAACGAACTCTAAATTTCAGTAACGCATACATACCAATCCAATAATCATGACCTGTTATATATTTAGGAAATGGCAAGCAGGCATTAAGAACTTTTCTATTAAACGCCATACAACACCCTAGAAATCTTGTATACAACCAATTACGCAAAAATCCTGTACCAGAGTGCATCATAGAATAATAATTTTTTCCTAAACTATTTCCCATTCCATCTATCATCTCAGCATCATGAACTATTAAATCCGCTTTTTCCAGTGCTTGTAAAGAAATCCGCAATTTATCAGAAGACCAAACATCATCTTGATCAGATAAGAATATATAGTCTCCCGTTGCTATGCGCAAAGCATTCTCAAAATTTCCAATAAACCCATGGTTCATCTTATTGTGAAAAATATGAATACGCTTATCGGAAAACGATTCTATGATATTTAAGGTTTGATCTGAACTTCCATCATCTGAAATTATCAACTCATCATTATCTCCCAATTGAATCAGTATTGATTCAATTTGTTGTTGCAGATACTTCTCACCATTAAAAGTCGCTAAACAAACACTTATTTTCATTTTTTTATTAGATTACGCAAAAAATGGTATAGCTCAGAATATAAAAAAGGTAAATATCCTAACTTTGAGATTTTTATTTTCTTTTCATCTTTTTCAAAATTCAAATCTTTTAATCTTGCCGAACTACCTAAATCATTAAAATATGAAATCGTCAATCCCAAATATTCAAATCCTATTCTTGAAAATAATGAAATATTATAATAATAATCTGCAAACAAGTTATATTTTAAATCATACTTGTATCTTTTATAAACACACCTAGGATAGAACACTCCTTGATGAGGAATATTTTTTACAGCTAATTTAATTTTGGTGAATCTATTGCAGTAAATATCATTTAAAATAGGCCTAAAGACATCTCCATAAAAAACTTTTTCTTCATTATATAACAATATTTTGTTACATACTTGTTCAATTACCGAATAAGAAATCAGATGATCATCCGCACCTAAAAAAAGGACATAATCACCTGTGACATATTCTAGTCCTTTATTCATTGCATCATAAATTCCATCATCAGGTTCGGAACAATAGTAAGAAATAAATTCACTATATTTATCTATTATATTATTTGTCTGATCAGAACTTCCTCCATCAATTATAATATATTCAATATTCTTGTAAGTTTGCTTTACAACAGATATTATAGTTTCTTCAATCGTATTAGACGCATTAAAACATACAGTAATAATTGACATTTTCAAAGAGCTATTATTCATATATTTTCTCCCATAAATTAGGACTTAAAAATAGGTGACCTAAAAAAATAAAGATCCTTGTATAACGGTAAGTAAAAAACGCACGTACACTCAATTTCTAAAACATATTCTATAATCAAATGTATCATTTTATATCTTAATTATTTTCTTTTCCACAATTGAACATTTAAGTTAAAGTTTTCCGACCATGCGCATCCCATATATAATAAGGAGGCTCAGAAGCCATAAATGATTCACGAATCATATAAGAATAACATAAATAATAAGCTAAAAATATGACAGCAAACATATATATGCACTTACCATAATATTTTCTATTTTTTAATACATCCATCATAACAGCCCCCGTCATAACAATTTTAAATATATATATAATGTATTCCAATCGCATCAGAAGTTCTAGTTTTTGAGATATAGGGAAACAGACACATGCTATTAATGACAAATTATACACATATGTCCATTCAAGTCTAGTCTTAACCATTTTGTAGGCAGCAAACATAAAAAAGAAAGTAGCTAACACATTAAGATAGCTAAAATCCCCTTCCACTTTCTGCTCTTTTGGATCCAGCCACATTGCAGCATTTTCTTGATAAGCCAAAAAACGTGTTCCTAAATCAAGTTGTTGCACCACATCAATAAGATTCGTAAAAAAAGTCGCCGAAAAAATTGTAATACTTCCAATATATAAAATAAAAAAGAGAATAGGAGAAAAAGGCTTTTTGCTAAAAAAAAGTCCTGTAAAAAGCAGAATATTCAGTATAAGAGCGTAATGAACTAAAAAGCCCATTATACAAAAAATAAAATATCTTTTATAATCTTCTTTAGACAACAAATAGGAAAGTCCGATAAGTATAAAAGAAAAGCCTAAACACCATCGCATCAAGTTCTCGGCCAGGGTCAGATTCAAACAAAGAAACGGCAATGCCAAAGCCAAATACTTTTTATAATCTTTTAAAAAGAAACACCAAGCAAATATCAGAAAGAAACTCATAAAAACGACAAATCCTTGCCAAGAGAAGCCTAACCACGCACTGATTTTCACCAATAATTCAAATAAAGGTTCATTATCTTCTCTACTTATACCATTCTTTATATTTTCATATACCCAGTAATAAACATTATAATCCACACCTCTTCCCCATCTTAAACCGGAATAGAGAGTATATACAAAAATAATAGGGGAAAAATCTGATATTTTTAATTTTCTGTCCTTATGGGAAAGAATATATCCATTCCACACAGCAACCACAAAAAGAAGCAGCCTAAAAATGAAATAAATAATAGATACCTCTGTTATTTGCATATAATTTATTAGCGTAAGCTTTTTTTTTAATAAATGTTACCAGCCCATATATAGTCATCTTTCAGAAACAGACCTAATTACCTTACACGGATTCCCAGCAGCAATACAATCAGAAGGAATTGATTTGGTAACAATACTTCCACTACCTATCACACTTCGCGCACCAATAGTTACCCCTTTCAAAATAATACATCGTGTACCTATCAAAACATCATCTTCTATTACTATTAGAGCACTGGATGCTGTACATCCATCAATGCTTCTTCCTCTGCTATCTTTCTTTTCCGAGTTCCGAATTCTATAGTCCAAATTATGAGCATCTGTATCCATCAAAATGCTATCCGCACCAATTTTCACTCGATGACCTATCACAATACGCTCTTTTGCCCAAATACAAGCCGAACTAACTCCTACATTATCTCCTATCTGGATGGTACAACCTTCAGGAGCATAAATGCATCCACGAATGTTCCTACATAACGGATTAAAAGCTTCACCACTAGTAAATATGAAATTATCACCAATTGTAATCCGAGCCTTGGGATGTTTAGAGAGATAAAATCGATTGAAAACTTGCATATTTTTTCCAAACTTTACGCCATTTACATAAAAAAGGAAACGGTTATAATATTTATAGAAAATCTTACGAAGCCGACGCGGTATACATAAACTTCGTGATATAACAGAATAGATGATTTGCATATTATTTTTTATTCTATTAGAATTTATATAGAATAAGGAAAAAGACTTTTAATCGACTGTATAATAAAATTTTATTTAATATATTATCAATTATTTATTAACTGATATTATAATAAGACTTCAACTTATCCTGTCAATAATTCCCAATGCTCCTTAAACCATTCTGGAGAATTGTTCCACCACGTAATAGATTGCAAAAACGCAATTGTTTCTTCATCATATCTATATTTTATTACTTTTGCTGGCACACCTCCCACAACAGCATAAGGTGGCACATCTTTACAAACAACAGCCCCGGCAAGTACCACAGCTCCATCGCCAATAGAAATTCCACCCACTAAAAAAACATGTTCACCAATCCAACAATCGTTTCCTATTCGTACAGCATATCCTTTTTTTGCATCTGCAAGTCTATGCTCATCAAACAATTGCCGTGTAGCAAATGTCCCACCACATTGAAGATTATTTTTATTCAATGAAAAGAAGGCCGGAGAAGTGGTTGCAAAAGGATAAGTATAAGCGTGAGTTCCACTATTGCATCTTACATTCGGTGCTATAGAAGTAAAGCGCCCCACATAAGCAGATAAGTCACTATGCGAACCTATATACGATCCATATCCCAAATGACCATTAAAATATGTATGCGGAAATATCTGCGACATTCCTTCAAAAGTAGAATGAATGCCAATCAAGGAAGAGAAAGGAAATTTTACCTTACTTCCGTTTTTTATCTTATGATAAAGATATTTAAATATTTTTATTAAAAACATTTTACAAGCAGACGTTTTTATTAATCATCATACAATACAAATCCTTATTGGGTTGGAAGAGCATTTATTTCTTCAAAAACATTTTTCTAATAAATCCTTTCAAGATATTCTTAAATGAGAGATCATAATTATAAAGATAAATTATCAATTTATTCAAATTCGATATTGTTCTTTTTTCAGATACTACTGTTGTATCATAAAGAAACAAATCATTCCCTTTCACCTGATATAATACATTCAATTCATATGGTTTCAAAACCAATCCATAAGAAGTTACTAATTTATACGGCTGAGAGGAAGTCGTCAGCCAATAACGACGTCTTTCTCTATTATCTTTTTCACCATAAAAATCAATACAACATTCACTTTCATCCACCCCTAAAGCTTCATGTAATTTTTCATTCTCAAAAAATCCATCATATCTTATAGTCGGATTAAGTTTAAATACTTTTTGCAAGCCATATAGCATTGGAGCCTGAAAAAGAGTGGAAAAGTTTCGGACATGCTCCCCTGCATCTCCATTGTTAGTGCTTAACGAAGTATATGGATATACAAAATATTTACCCGACTCGATACAATATCGCATATGATATTTTAGCCATGAATTTTCGGCCCATGAACATATAGAATGAGGAAGATGAGGCGCATCACCAAATTCTGCATTATTTTCATCATACCATTTCTTGAAGGCATTCCATTGTTTCTTCATCCACACTTGTCCCCATGATTGAGCGCATTTCATTAAATACACATCACTATCGGTTTTAAGAGGTATAAAAGGACGGCTATTATGATAGACTAAAGGGAAATTATAAAGGCTTATTCCTCCTATCTCATCAACATCAGCATATTTTTCCACACAGTTCAACGCATAACAAAAGAATGAAGGGGCAACTGAAATATCATCCTCCAATACAATCAACGCATCATATGCCTCAAGCAGCTCTCCACATGAAAGAACATGCTTTCTTAATCCCAAATTTCGCTGATGAACTATCACATTCTTCTTTCCATATTTCCAATGATACGCCATTGCATACTTTTCTACAATATCAGTATTACTCTTATCAATACTAATATTAAGATCTACATATTGAGGATAATACGCCTTTTCAAGAGTACCAAGTACTCGCTTTAGAGAATGCAAACGGTTGTAAGCAATGATACATATACCTATATTTTTCATACCTGTATTTCTCCTTTAGTTTCTCTAAAAAACATTCCGTATATAAACCTTATCTATCACATTACCAAATAAATATCGCAACAATTGGTAATAACGACCAGACTTATATAACACAGTACCTATAATAGAATTTGAGATAACCATAATTATATAAATGTTTTTTTCTAATTCAATTATTATACTATATCTTCATACTTACATAATCTCAAAAACATAAAACACGATGTTCATTTCTTTATCACTTTAAAAAATACGATTGAAACAATCAGTATATATAAGACAGACACTATAATTTTAATTTTCCAATATTCTTCCAATAAGCAGAAACATAATATTGTCATGCCAATCTGTAACAACATTATACTAAAACATGGATATGAAGCTTTAGATTTTTGTCGAAAAAAATTAGTCAGGAAACCACTATATCCCATATACAGAAATGAAATATAATTTATCAACACTGCTGCCCAAAGACCATATAAAGGAATCAAAATAATATTTGCCAACAATGACATAACTCCGGCTGCAAATGTTATATATAATAACTTTATTGTTTTTTCATAATAGAAAAACATATTGGATGCAGCAATATACATAGGTCTATAATTTAATGCCATTATTAAAATTGCAGCATACGGATAAGTTTGAGCAAGTGTTTCATTCTTTATCAATATTGCAAATATTTCCTTGCTCCATAAAGAAAACAGAAATGTGGAAGAAAGAGCAACAAGCCCAAACGTATAGATAATACGTCGAGCTTCTTCCTCATCATTGTTTCTTATAGCATTCATAGTCATTGGATTTACTGCCATATTCACTGCATTTACACATGAATCCATCATGGAAGCAAATTGTTGAGCCATATTAAATTCTCCTATTAAAGAAATATTCATATTGAAGCGATCCATAACTACCCTATTGGAAGTATTTAATAGAAACATGGAATAATAGTGGGGAATAGTAGGCAATGCCACTTTCAAACTATTTTTAATTGTACGCCTTTTAAATCTATAGATCGGAGACAATCCCAACTTACGATTCAATGTATTCCAATAGGAAGCATTTATCACAAATGTACCGACAAAAGAACTTACATACCATCCCATATATCCCCAATCATATACAACAATAAAGATATAATTGGCAAATACAGTCAACAATCCAGAAGTAACGCTTCTAATAGCTATGGGTAAAGGTTTTTCCTTTAATTGGTAATATACTAATCCTAATAAAGCAGAAGGGCCAAAAAAAACGCCATTAAAATTAGTTAATAAAATAATAAGCCATCTATTCTCTATTGCTTCTTTTGGTATTACAAAATAAAGAACAACTCCCTGCAAGACTGCAAAAAATACCATCCAATTTTGAAGAAACCCATATATTTCCCTCCATAGTATTTTATATTGACACCTTGATTTATAGAATGAAACTTGTAATACCACATTAAATCCAAGCGTTGAAAAAGCAGCCAATGCCATTGTATAGGCGGCAATAGTTCCTGCTATACCATAATCTACATCCGTCAAACGAGTCGTTAATAAAGGAAGTATAAAAACTGAAACGATTTTAGGAACATGGGGAGCTATACCATAGATAGCACTATTGGTAAAAAGTTTCTTTATCATCCTATTTTATGATGAAATACAAAATCATAGATTCGTTGCGAAGATTGGGTATCTGTATATTTATGAACTAATTTCTTCACCCAAATTCTTTGCTTTTTCCATTTGTCTTCTCCTTCTAAGAATGCTTTTAATCTATCATAGAAAGAATTCTCGTCAGTAAAAACATCCCCTGCTATAATGCTGTCTAAAGGATCAAATGAAAAGCCTCTGCTTTTTCTATATTTATCAAAATCATAAAAGTTAAATAAAACCGGTCGATCTAATAATAAATAATCAAAATAGGCTGAGGTATAATCTGTAATCAAGCAATCACTATACTGCATGAGTTCACATAACCCATAATGAGGATTAGGAATATGAAGAACAACCCCATCAGGCAATTCTTTACGCAACGCCTCTGTATTTTGTCTAGAATGAACTTTACAAACAATTAGAGCATTATATTGCTTCAATAATGCCGATAATTTTTGGCAATTAACTTCAAAACCTAATATAGATCGGACATTTGTATGAATATCTCGCTCATAATCTCTATGGGTAGGTGTATATAAAATAACTTTCTTTATTGGATAATCAGCTGACTGTTTGATAAAATTTTCCAATTTTTCGTTCTTTTCATTCGACAATAAATTATCGTTTCTTGAAAATCCTAAAACTTGAAATTTATGCAATGGCATAGAATAGGTATGAGCTATTATTTGACTAGCTAACAAAGAAGTTGTAATGCAACAATCATAAGTCCGATTATAGCGCAAATCATTATGAATCAACACATCATAATCATTTTTAAAGGGAATGAAATATCCTAAAAATATTAACTTTTGATTCTTCATTTTATAAGGGAAAGTACATCCCTCGGATGTAAAAAAATAGCTAGCTCTCATAAATACATTCATCAAGTTCCGAACTGCTATCTTCTTTCGAGACCAAAAACCAAGATATTCTAATCCAAATAAAGGAAAGCATTCAATATCTATATCATGATATTTTTCTAATAGCACTCTTTGTACTTTTTCTTTTTCTGCATAATCAACAGCAAATCTATATTGAAAATCTTTCCCGTAATGCGACAATAGGTAATTCAAGAAAGTTAAAGAGTTATCTGATTTGTAGTTATCAACTCCATAGGCATCGTTTTTCATTCCCCCATGTGGTATAAATACCAACATATTTGGTCGTTTGGGAAATATTCTATTTACATTTTTATATATAAACTCTTTCAATTTCATAATTTTTCAAATATCTGAATTAGTTTCAAATTATCGTTTCTATTTCTAATAGCTAAACGTATAAAATTGCGACCTGCCATATTGGATTTCAACCCACAATCGCTTATGATAACATCATGTTCTATCATTTTCTGTGTTAATTCTGCCGAAGAATATTTGTCAATTACTTCACACAAAAAATAATTTGCTTGTGACGGAATGACACGCAAATAAGGTATCCGCTTCAACTCCTTAAAAAAGAAATCACGTTCTGCTATGAATTTTTCACAAGCTCTAGCGTAATCTCTTTCATATTTTCCATAGATTTGTAAATAGTATTCCGCAAAAGAATTTATATTCCAAATAGAAACTTCTTTTTTCATTCGAGCTATTAATTTGCTATCCGCCGTAGCAAAGATACCTAACCGTAAACCTGGAACTCCATAGGATTTTGAAATAGATTTCATAACCATCATGGAGGGGTATTGCATCAATATTTCATCATGTAGCAAGGAATTATCTGCATATCCATCAGTGAAATCTACAAAACTTTCATCAACAAGCAAACGGATACCTTTTATTTCACACCATGATGCAAGTCTGAGGACATCGTGTTTGGGAATAAAATTTCCTGAAGGATTATCCGGATTTATCAACAATAATAAAGATATAGACTTATCTGAATAAAAATTCATCAGGTCATCAGCTCTATAAGTAAAATCTGCATTTTTAGGAATAAAAGCCACTACCTGCTCTGGACACAGACGATTGGGATACTCATCAAAAGTAGGATAAATAATACCGACCTTACCATTGGAATATTTCTCCATTATTACCTTGATAAGTTCCGCCGCACCGTTTCCTACTACTACAAAATCCTGCTTTATCCCAAAATATTTTCCTGCAAGTAACGAATTGACATACATGCCTGATGGATACTCCGTAAGCAATGTATCAAAATTAGCTCGTAATTCATCTTTCATTCGTGTAGATGGGAAAAATGGATTTACCAAATAACAATAGTCAAGCAATCTTGGAAATCGCCAAAATCCACCATAGCGTTTATGATACAATTTGTATTTATCCTCCTCGTGAGAAAATAAAGTTGATGCTATGTCTAGATCTTGAACATCATCTATCTCATACCATTTTTCTCCCTTGATTGGCAAAGCTTTCAAGGAGGATGTACGAAGTAATGTCAGTACACGCAATACCTGCTCATAATATTCATTGTTGCCCATTACATGACTGTATGCTTCAAGAAACGGGACATATTCATTTTTCGAAAACTCACGACTGAACTTATAGATATTCACTGTTTTATAATACATATTTACATCCTCATATCTGAATGCTTCTTTAGGAACAAAGTTTATTATATTGTTATCAGCATCTATGTATACCATTGTACCATCCATCCAACTCTCGTATTTTGCCACCAAAGCAAGATTAGGATAAGGTGAATTTACAATCATTGGAAACATTGCATCATCAAATATCAGATCAGACTCAACAAGTAAAGTGTCGTCTTCTTGAAGTTCTTTTTTTGCCAAAGCCAATGAATAAATATTATTGGTCTTGTCATATACAGGATTGTCTATATATTCTATTTTTAAACCCTTATATTCATTACCGATATATTTTCTTAAGTTCTCTCCCTTATAACCAATAACAATTATCACTCGTGAAAGATTCAAACTAGACAATTGTGACAACATCCTATCTATAAGTGTTATACCATTAACGCTAACCATACACTTGGTGTTGTTTTTTGTCAATTCTCCTAAACGGCGTCCCATACCTGCCGCTAAAATTATTGCTTGCATAATTATTATTTTATTTAATTTTCCTATTGAGAAAATGCCCGTAAGGCATATCTCTATTTTTAAAGCACTTTATCAGTACCTTCAAAAAATATGTTGAAATAATTTTCAACATAAGAAAAGAATGAATCTGATATTCTGCTTTTATATTTAATCGTATTATGTTCCACAAAATAAGAGTTTCATAAAACGTCCCAAAATCAAAGCACTCAAAAAAACTGTCTGACTTAGAGTACGATTCACGAAGATATTTCATTTAAATAATCATCTCGGATTGTTAAAAGAAAAGCCTATTCCACCTTCTCAAACGGAAAAGCCTGAAGATAACTAATAGCCACCGTCATATTACCAAAAGCAAACACCAGCTTGGTATTCCGATGCAGACGCATGATGCATCCCTCCTTCCCTTGAAAAACACCACCCGTAATACGTATCTTCTGCTTTTTCTGAATATACTCCTCAAGAGGCTTATCCATCAGTTCAATGTTATAAGGCATGGATTCATACAGATAAATAAATTCTTCCATCTGTCTATGGGGAATAACAGCCACGCTATAGGAATTGCGGTCTTTTGCAAGATACTGCCGGGGGAACAGATGGGCAAGGATGAGATTCAACTCATCCAACGGGGCACATACAAACAGATAACCATCACCCGTGATTTCCTTTTCATCCGTCAAAGCGTTCAACTTCTGTACAGAGCCTGTCGCGAACGCCTCCTTTACAGCAAAGGCGGACTCCCGACGGGCCGCATATTCTTCCTTGCTATAAGGACACCGTTCAAAACGTCTTTTATGGTCAGCAGAGGTATATGAAAACACTTTGAAGCAGAAATATCTTTCTTCCTTCATGCCAGACCGGGTATTAATCATCACAGCTCTCCTGCCGGTAAAGATTTCGATATAACGTTTCAGCTCTCTGTTGCGCAGGAACATATAATACCACTTGTGGTCAGGATATTCTTTTTCTTCCCCCGTCTGTGACGTGGTTATCAGATCTGACCCCTGGTCTGGGCAGGAAGCGATTGAACTGCATGGCAGTAACCTAGGCGCTTTACCCGTTATGTTTTGATTCTGCGGAAAGGAGTATTCAGTACCCAAATCCGCATCATTACAGATTTGCATCAAAACATAAATTATTTATCATTTGTACTTCTAAAATGAAGGCTTGTTGAAGCTTCATTTTTGGGGTTCTCTTAGTAAGAGATCCCCATTTGGTTGCAAAAGTAGCTATAATTCCCAAGAAATGGAAATCTTTTGTTGTTTTAAAATGCTTTTAACAAGAAATGTATGAGAATTGTTCGTAAAAGGTTATGAATTACGATATGTATGTTTCACATTATCAATAAATTAAATAGAGATGGGGATCTCTTACTAAGAGAACCCCATTTTTTATAAAACGAATCATGCTATCAAACAGCTGATTTTCAGATTTATCACACTTGTTCATGATAAAAAATAAATTATCCCAAATTAGATATCACACGAAGTCACACAGTATTTCCTAATGGCACGATCCTTTAGATCAGCATTCTGTATATTTCTATATCTCCTCATACAAAAGTCATTCAATATTTTGTATCTATCACCAACAAGGCATATTTTGATTACTTTGCCGAATATTGAATATTCTCCCAGCTCTTATGTTAGGATTCTAGAAATATTTCTCCGAAAATGATCTGATTTTATCCAAGCCAATAGAACATTCAGGCTGTCATCCTACAGCCTGAATGAATACTTCCCCTACAACCCCTTTAAAATGATCTGATTGGCTCGGTCTATCTGTGAAGTGGAGATGGATGCCAGATAAATATGAGTGGTCTTTTCATTATCGTGCCCCAACCCTTCGCGGATGATGTCTGTAGACACCTTCCTGTCCTGCGCTATGCTGGCCCAGCTATGGCGCGCCACATAGAAAGTCAACGGCGCCTTTAATTCCAGCCGCAAGCCTATTTTATTCAAACCCCGTCCTATTTGCTTGGCCCTCAGTTTATATTGCTTGCGGTCATTTATGTCACAATACCGCAAAATAGGCAGCAGGTACTCGGAAGTGTCATCCTTGTATTTATCCACAATCTCCTGCATCAGCTCCTCCCACAGAATAGTCAGCCGCTGCCCGGTCTTTTTCCGGCTGTATGTCAGAATTCCATTCTGGAGATTGCTCTTTTTCAAGTGTGCCATATCAATAAACGACATGCCCCGGGTATAGAAACTGAAAAGGAAAATATCCCTTGCCAGCTCCAACTGGGGTTCGAATGACAAATCAAGCTCCTTGATCATTTTGATGATTTTAAAGGGAACAGCCCGTTTTACGGTCTTGTCTATGCCGGTATAGACATGTTTGAAAGGTTTCTTGTCGGTGGTATAGCCTTGCTCTACAGCCAGGTTATACACACTCCGCCAGATTCTCATATAATAGGAAGTACTGTTCTTTACCAAGCCTTTCTCTTTCAGATAGGCTTCATACATCTCCATCAGCTCCGAATCAAAGGCTTCAAAACTCAGATCCTCATTCTTTCTGAATTGGATAAAGCTGTTCATTGTCGAGGTATAGCCTTCTGCCGTCCGTCCCCTTTTCTGCCGCTCCAGTTTATTGATACATCGTTGCATGAAGTTGAACACACTCTCTACAGAAGGGATTTTCCGGAAAGAAGCCACGATATCATCAATGGTGTATTCCACACCGGTCCGCTCCAGATCATTGATAATACCTTGTAACCGCGTCATCTCCCAATTCGTCTGGTCACGTATCAGCAGAAGACGCGCTTTACATTCAGACTGTGTTGAAATAAGCAGACTTCCGGTGGAGTCGTCCCACTCGGAAGGCATGATCCGGTAAGAAGTCTTGATGAGCCGTGTCAGTCTGTAATGAATAATTTGATAACTTAATACGCCCTTTTTTCCTTTTACGCTCGATGGGCGGAATTTCAATTTAATGGATGCCATATTTCTTTTCTATATTATGGTTTTGTTATTCAAAACGAATATAGCAATATGGCATCAGGTACATTGTTGCACCTCCGGTTATTCTATCCTTCTATCTCGCTCAGTTCCAACCAGCGCATGGTCTTTTCATCAATCAAATCATTCAGTTCCGGCAATCGTTTGGATTTCTCCGTCAGTTCCTCCACTCCCAGCGTACCGCTGCAAAGGGCGGCTTCTATATCGGCCTTCTCCTGCTCCAGCCCGGCTATTTCTTGTTCCAGCTGCTCGAACTCTTTCTTTTCCTTGAAAGACATTTTCCGCTTGTCATTCAGGCGCACGCGGGCGGTCTTTTCCTCCTTCGGCTTCTCCGCCTCTTTCTCGCGCTGCTCTTTCGCCTCGCGCCAGTCACGATAATCGGAGTAGTTACCCGGAAAATCACGAATGTCTCCCTGTCCCTTGAATACCAGCAAGTGATCTACCACCTTGTCCATAAAATAGCGGTCGTGGCTTACTACGATTACACAGCCTTTGAAGTTCTGCAAATATTCTTCCAAAACCTGAAGGGTGATGATATCGAGATCGTTGGTAGGCTCATCCAGCACCAGGAAGTTGGGATTACGCATCAGCACCGTACATAGGTACAGGCGGCGGCGTTCTCCCCCACTCAGTTTATATACATAACTATGCTGTGTTTCGGGGGTAAACAGAAAATGTTGCAGAAACTGGGATGCAGTCAGCTTCTTTCCATTTCCCAATTCGATGACTTCGGCAATATCCTGCACCACGTCGATGACCTTCATTTGCTCATCAAACTTCAGGCCGTCCTGAGAATAGTATCCGAAACGGACTGTCTCACCGATATCCAGTGTTCCACTGTCCGGCTTCTGTTCGCCCATCAGTATTTTAATGAACGTGGACTTTCCCGTACCATTGTTTCCCACGATGCCCATCTTCTCATAACGGGCAAAGATATACGAGAAATCTTCCAGAATCTTCAAATCACCGAAACGCTTGTACAGATGATCCGCCTCAAAAATCTTGGAGCCGATGTAAGAGGCTTTCATATCCAGTTTCACATTGCCATCGTTGAAACGCTGCTTCGCCACTTTCTCCAGTTCGTAGAAAGCTTCTTCCCGATAACGCGCTTTATGTCCGCGTGCCTGAGGCATACGGCGCATCCACTCCAGCTCTGTGCGGTACAGGTTATTGGCACGGGCTATTTCGGCATTGGTCGCCTCGATACGCTCCTGCCTCTTTTCCAAGTAATAGCTGTAGTTCCCTTTATATGAATAAACCTGCTGATTGTCTATCTCGATAATTTCAGAGCAGACGCGGTCCAGGAAATAACGGTCGTGCGTCACCATGAGCAGACTGATGTTTCCCCGGCCGAGATACCCCTCCAGCCACTCCGTCATATCCAGATCAAGATGGTTGGTAGGCTCGTCCAAAATCAGGAAATCGGGCTCGGTTATCAGCACATTCGCCAAAGCCACCCGTTTCAACTGACCTCCGGAAAGATGTTTGATCTGCTGGCTGAAGTCCCGGATTTTTAATTGAGAAAGGATTTGTTTCGCCTTCCGTTCATAATCCCATGCCTTTTCGTGCTCCATCCGTGCCAACAACTCTTCCAGTCCCGGATTGCCTTCGGTTTCCATGCAGCTTTCATATTCTTTGATGAGTTCCACCGTGCTGTTTCCGTGATAGAAACAGGCTTCGAGCACGGTCAGGTCTTCGGGATAATGTGGGTCTTGCTCCAAATAGCCCACCCGCAAATCACGACGAAAGACGATGCTTCCTTCATCATATCCCTCCTTACCGGCTATTATATTAAGTAAGGTAGTCTTGCCTGTACCGTTCTTTGCTATCAGACCGATGCGTTGTCCTTCGGCCACTCCAAATGAAATCTTCCGGAACAATACCAAGTCACCGAATGACTTGGTAAGCCCGTCTACTTGCATATATGGGGTCATTATTTGTCTATTTATTTAAATCATCCAACACTGCCTCCGCCTCTCGCTTAATTTTCCTGAATTCGGATTTCAAGTCGCAGGGAAGTCCCTTTTTAGCTTGTCCCCACACCAGTGCGGCAGGGTCCAGCACCATATCCGAACACATAAACTGCAAGGCGGGATATTCTTTCTGTCCCTCAATGACAGTCACCCATTCCATACCTTCCATCTCATTCACCAGAATGGCTCCGAAGGCAATACCGAAATTCTCCCACGCCATACGCTGCTGGGTCTGGAAACGTCCGCTGTCCATTACTTGCTGTATACTGTCAATATCGCTCTCCGACGCAGTGAAATCCTTGGTGAGTTGCTTTTTAATCGTGGTAGAAGCCCACTCAAAGGCGGTGTTCACCTCCCCGATTTCCAAGACACGGATCGGAATGATCTCACGCGGGTGACTTACACCTTCTTTGCGGATCTGTAAAGACCGGATGATTTCTTCTGCCGGATGCTTGTCTCCTCCTTTGGACACGGTAAAAGAACATTCGAAAGAGAGATCCCCCTCTCCTGTCACCCAGATATGAGTGGTGTACCAGGCGCCTTCTTCCTGAAAAGTTTCCGCGCTGTAAGCACAATCCCACTTGCCCACTTTCACCAGGGCGGAAGAGGTATTTTCTTTCAATTCGTATGCGATGCACTGCGGACCATAGTCAACTGCTTCATCCTTATAAGCCGATATGCGGAAATTACCTGTCCACCGGTCAGGGTTATAGAATAAAAAACTCTCTTCTGTATCTTCAAACTCGTGCCAGCCCATCGGGTATTCCAATGAGAACCAGCCACCGGGAGAAATGTATTTCATAGTCTCTATCTTTTTAATTCATTACTAACGGAAACGATTGTTTTACTTCACCGGCAATATCTCAATCCAGTAATCATCAGGATCATTGATGAAATACAAGCCCATAGCGGTGTTCTCGAAGCAAACACATCCCATTTCCTTATGGAATTTACGAACTTCGTCATAATCACCTTCCACACGCAGACACAGATGGCTTTCGTTCTCACCCAACTCGTATGGCTGGGTATGGTCACGCAACCAGGTCAGTTCCAACAAGAAATTGCTGTGGTCATCGGCCATATACACCAGCACGAAGGAACCGTCCGAAGCTTCCTTACGATGAGACTCATGCAAACCTAACGCTGTTTCATAAAACTTGATACTCTTGTCCAGATCAGTTACATTGATATTGAAATGATCAAATCTTCCTTTTACTTTCATATTGTGTTATTCTTTTGTTATTCAATCTCTATTTTTTGTCCGCGATGTGTCAATGACACAAAACGCACTCCATGCGCTTCGGCAAAGTCGCGGAAAGCATTTGCCTTGGCATACTCCGGTGTGAAATGCATGGGTACAAAGATATGAGTTTTTATCTTTGTTACAAACTGTCCGGCACCCCGCATGTATTCTTTTCCCAAACGGGGGTCAACGGGAAACATCGCCACATCCACTTCGGGCGTATAGGCGTAAAGATCATCCAGCTCATGCAGGAAATTCTTCTCAGCTCCCTTCCACTCCGCCTCGGTACTCTCGTCCATCCAATGCCAGTTATTCAAATCACCGGCATGAAAAATCTTTTTTCCACTTGCCTGAAGCAAAAACGATACTCCCACATCCGTGGAACCGAAAGCACGCACGCTCAATGTTTCATCCTTATATTCCTCTCCTTTTTTCAGCCAGACGGCATCTTCTTTCTGCGCCCTGCGATGACGCAAAATGTCTTTCGAGAAAATATAGATAATATCCGGCCGCTGTTCACGCCATTGCAATACCTCTTTATTAAAATGATCCGGATGAAAATGACTGGCCAGCACATACAGTTTTCCGGGTCTCCGCAATAATTCGCTGTGTACGATTCCTTCCGGCATTCCGGCCTCTTGATTGCTGAAAGTCCCATCCATCAGCCGGTTCAAATCCGACTGCGCCTGTCCATCCTCCGAATCACGGTAATAATCCATGATTACAGTAAAGCCATCGCCTGACAAGGCGAATCCGCTATGATATATATAAGTAAGTTCCATATCCATACAACAAATTTATTTACCGATAGGTTGCACCTGCGCACGGGTCTTTTTATCAATCTCCAGAAACATATAATTCACTTTACCCGAATGTATCAGGGAGTCATTCTCCCGGTATTTCCTCGTAGCGTATTCCTTTGATTTCTCGTAGGTCAGTTTCGACATCTGGTTCTGGGATTTGCCCACCATGGTAGAATCCAGCTTCTCATCCGGAAAGAAATCATCCAGATTCACATCCCCTATCATCGTGGTTTCCAGAAAATTCATATTCTTATGTGATTTGTCCGTGTAATAACCCACAAACATATGTCCCGGAATACGCACCAGGATAGGATTGATATTGATGGCTTTCATCAGTGAGGCCAGCAACACGCTGCCATCCACACAGTTTATCTGCGAGGATTCCAGCGCATCGTCCAAGGTACGGACGCGCTGTGTATAAACCACATTGGACGAAAGACTGGTATTGGTGGTGGAGCTGTACTTAAAGTTCCGCTTTTGCAACACATTCCACAATGCATAGACCTGTTTGTCCACATTCTCCGACTGGTGTGCATTACCTTGATACCCAAGAAAACGATTGACGATACGTGTATCCAAGGCTTCACGCAATAATTTGTCAATCTGAGGATGCTCCTCGTTGACGTAGGCCGCAAAAAACTCTCCCGTATCGTGAAACTTCATTTTATCGTCCACATATCCTAAAGGGCACTCATTGATACTGCGCATCGAGATGGTTTTCAAACGCTGTGGAAGTTCTTTCTTATTCAATTCCGCCTTGACGGAGATGCTAACGGGCACTGCCTGATTATTATCACGCAAAGCCTGATAGTTCCATATAATATCCGGGAAAACCAGATATTCTTTCCCCGCCTTGGGTAAAATAAACTCGGATACAGACTGAGAGAAAAAAGGAGTCTCGGCCACTTCTATACGCAATTTGCTATTGGCATAACTGTTCTTCAGCCGGATGGCGATACACGACTTGGGATTTCCGATATAATCGGAATCGGCAGGTACGATTAAACTGGCATCTGTGGTTGCGGTAGAAAGAATGGTTGCAGGGAAAATATTACCACCCAGCTGGTCGGTAATCTCGAACCCGGATTTAAAAGGCTCATACCGATAAATAAAGACTGAAAATGCCATTACCAGTATAGCAGATAATATTAATGTGGACCATTGCCACTTGTCCAGTTGTTTCATATTCCACTTTTCTACGCTATCTGTTAATCAGTTGTTTTTATGATTCCCCATCCACCATCATTCACTACAGACTACACTGATTGACACAGGTTCCATATCAAGCAATTGCTTTTCAATAGAAACAATCTGCATCAATCCGTGCAATCGGTGGCGAAAAGCTCGTTATCTCACTGCGATACTCTCTATCTCCACAAGCGCTCCTTTCGGCAAAGCCTTAACAGCTACAGCAGAACGGGCAGGGAAATCTCCTTCGAAATACTTGGCATAAACAGCGTTCATTTCAGCAAACAAAGACATATCTGCCAAAAATACGGTTGTTTTTACGATATTAGCGGTAGTCAGACCGGCTTCTGCCAATACATTCTTGATATTCTCAAAAACCTGAATAGTCTGTTCAGTCACTCCTCCCGGAACAAATTCACCGGTAGCAGGATCAACAGGAATCTGACCTGACAAGAATACCATACCATTCACTTCA
>ERZ860590.828-NODE-828-length-20333-cov-9.843377_pt1 | contig 20333 bp, 15 predicted proteins | sample MGYA00509975_ERZ860590 | MGnify/ENA primary metagenome ERZ860590 (study PRJEB30046, sample SAMN00715250) | human gut metagenome | study: EMG produced TPA metagenomics assembly of the A metagenome-wide association study of gut microbiota in type 2... | reverse complement strand
TAACACCGTGAAGCAGCTGAACGAGTTCATCTCAAACAATTTTTAATGCTTTGGTTCGCTCCGGCGCAAGGCCGGTCCACATAGGGTAAAAGGGCAGAAATGCCGTTTGCCCGCCGTCAAGCCAGAAGAAAGGAATCTTACCATGAAAAGGCTACTTGCGGCTTTGCTGACCCTCTCCATGCTGGTCGGCATCGTACCTTTCAGCGCCTTTGCAGAGAGTCCGGGTACAAACCCGGAAACTTTTGCTGCGGCACAAGAATCCCCGGGGCTGGGCGATGAGACTGTCCAGTCCATCGCCTCCGACCCGCTGTTACAGGGCCAGTATGCCCCGCCGCAGCAGGCACAGCCCACCGTAAACTCCAACGTATCGATGGAGGCCACCGACAGCTTCGGCAAGCTGCTGATGAACAGCATCGATTCTCAGAACAGTGCTTCCAGTTCTGAGAATCGCGTCATCGGCGTCACAGTGGATGGCAGCACAGCCACCGTGGAATATGTCGCGGCGGAAGACGCTGACATCGTAGTGGCGCTCTACACGGACGACTCCGAGGAGCTCATGTCCGCCAGCGGCACTGTAGACGTTTTTGCAATGGAAGAAAACACCGGCCATTCTACAGTGACTGTCCCCCTTACCGGAAGCATTCCTGCCAGCTTTATAGTAAAAGCATTTGATGGCTGCAGCGACCTCACCACGGTCAACTATGCCGGTTCGCCTGAGCAGTGGAATAATATCAAAATCGCTAATCACAACGACGAACTCCTAAATGCCACCAGGCATTACTACTCCAGCAATGCCTCCACCGTCTCCTCCGAAGAAAACAGCATCTTCCCCTCCACCGCCACCGGTAACGACCACAGCTTCGCCGCCTCGTTCAGCGATTTGACGCCAGGCGTGAGCTATGCCGTTATCGTGAGCCGGTCGGAGATCGACCCGCTTGCCCCGGAAAATCTCATCTACATCAACCAGTTCCGGGCCTCCTCTTCGGGCTACCAGCAGAGCTTCCAGACTCCGCGCAGCTCTGCTCTGAACGCAGATGATATGACTTATGTCATCGCTTCCGGCATCTATTCCTTCGATGAGGCTCCGACTCCTACCCCCACCCCCGGCGGCGGCTCGTCCTCGGGCGGCGGTGGCGGTGGCGGCGGCGGTGCCGCTGTCCTCATCGGTGTGGGCGCGGCTGCGGCCATCACGGCAGGCGTCATTATGATGTCCCCGGTCGAGATAAAGGGCCGCGTCGTGCTGACCGACCAGGCCGCCGTGCCGGGCGCGAAGATCTCGCTCCTGCGCGAAGGCAAGGTCGTGGCGCAGACCACCGCCGACGAGAACGGCAGCTTCTCCCTCAAAGCAAAGCGCGGCAGCTATGAGCTGACAGCCGCCTACACCACCGCAGACGGGCAGCTCATCTACAAGACCATCGACATCAAAGCTCCCGCAAAAGACCTCACAGTGACCTTCTAAGGCCCCACAGACGGCAAAAGCCCCGCAGGACATAAAAAACCTGCGGGGCTTTTCTGCGTTATCTCAGGGCTTCTCAGTACCGCTCCACGCCGTCCTTGGTGACGAGGGCGTAGACCAGCGGGGCTTCCTCGGGCTTTTCGGGGCCGTAGACGAGGCCGCTGCGGTACTCGGCGGCGGCGGCGTCGAACTTATCCGCCGCGCCGTAGAAGGTGGCAAGGCTCTCGCCCTTGTGGACGTAGTCGCCGCGCTTCTTGTGGAGGGTGATGCCGGCGGCGAAGTCCAGCGGGTCGCCCTTCTTCTGACGGCCTGCGCCCAGCAGAACGCTGGCGGAGCCGATCTTCTCGGCGTCGTTGGCGACGATGTAGCCGTCTTCCTCGGCCAGCAGCTCATAGCTGGCGGCGGGCTTCTCGAAGAGGCTGTAGTCGTCCAGAACGCGGGTGTCGCCGCCCTGGGCCGCGAACATCTCCTTACACTTTGCATAGGCAGAACCGTCTGCGATAACTGCTTCGGCCATGGCGCGGCACTCGGCGGGAGACCCCTTATCGGCCAGCACCAGCATATTCGCAGCCAGCTGCAGGCACACCTCGGTCAGGTCGGCGGGGCCGTGGCCCTTGAGCACGTCCATGCTCTCCATGACCTCGAGGCTGTTGCCAATGTTGTGGCCCAGCGGGGTGTCCATGTCGGTGATCATAGCAGCGACGCGGCGGCCATGATGGGTGCCGATGGAGACCATCAGCTTGGCCAGTTCGATGCTCTGGTCCACGGTCTTCATGAACGCACCGGTGCCGGTGGTGACGTCCAGCAGGATAGCGTCCGAGCCGGAGGCCAGCTTCTTGGACATGATGCTGGACGCGATGAGGGGGATGCAGCTGACGGTTGCGGTGACGTCGCGGAGGGCGTACATCTTCTTATCTGCCACGGCGATGCCCTCGCTCTGGCCAATGACCGACAGGCCGATCTTATTCACCTGTGCAAAGAACTCCTCCTGCGAGAGGGCAGTCTTTGTGCCGGGGACGCTCTCCATCTTGTCGATGGTGCCGCCGGTGTGGCCGAGGCCGCGGCCGCTCATCTTGGCAATTTTGACGCCGCAGGCCGCGACGATGGGCGCGATGACCAGCGTGGTCTTGTCACCCACGCCGCCGGTGGAGTGCTTGTCCACCTTGATGCCCGGGATGGGCGAAAGGTCCACCATGACGCCGCTGTGGGCCATCACGTCGGTCAGTTCAGCAGTCTCCTCGTCGGTCATGCCGCGCAGGTAGACAGCCATCATCCAGGCCGCCATCTGGTAATCGGCTACCTCGCCGCTGACGAAGCCGTTGACGATGGCTTCCAGCTCCTCGCGGCTGTGGGTGCCGCCGTCCCGCTTCTTGGCGATCAAATCGTAAATGCGCATAAGGTCACGCTCCTAAATCGTATTCTTCGCCGACGGCCCGGGCCGCACTGCCCCGCCTCCGGCAATAGTATGACATTGTAATTCAAGTATAGCAAATTTTTCCGCAAAAGCAAGCACCGTTTTGTGGAATCTGTTGAAAAAGAAGCAAAAAGGGCGCAGCCGCCCGGAAAAGCAGCTGCGCCCGGAAAATACGCTCGAATCAGCGGGAACCCTTGTCGTAGGGGATACCCTCGGCCTTGGGAGCCATGCTGTTCTTGGAGGTGAAGGCCAGAATGACCATGGATGCCACGAAGGGCATCATGTTGTAGATGTTGCTGGACCAGTGGAGCTGTGCGAGGAAGGTGGAGTCGGCGATGTTGGCCAGACTCTTGAACACGGCAAAGAACATGGCTGCGCCGCAGATGTTGAAGGGTTTCCACTGACCGAAGATCATAACGGCCATGGCAAGGAAGCCTGCACCGGCCACACCGACCTCGAAGTTCCAGGTCTGGACGGGAGGCACGATATAGGCCAGACCGCCGATAGCACCCAGAGCGCCCGAGATGACAACACCGGCATAACGCATCTTGTAGACGTTGATGCCCACAGAGTCCGCAGCCTGAGGATGCTCGCCGCAGGCGCGCAGACGCAGACCGAAGCGGGTCTTGTACAGCACGATGTAGCTGATGATGAGCAGTGCGATGCCCAGCGGGACAAAGATGCTCAGCTCCAGGCCGCCGATGCTGAACAGGAAAGGCTTGTTGGAGTAGTTCAGCTTGGCGCTGCCGCTGTCGCTGAAGTTCTTGGAGATGACCACGGCCACTGCCGTCGCCAGCAGGTTCAGGGCCGTGCCGCCGATGGTCTGGTCGGCTTTCAGATTGATGGACGCGAAGGCCAGCAGCAGGCTGTAGACCATGCCGGCGATAGCCGCCGCCAGCACCGCGATGATCACGGTGGCGAAAGCCGGCAGGTCCGCGGGCAGCATGGTGAGGGTGAGGACACCCGCCACACCGCCGATGACCATGATGCCTTCCAGTGCGATGTTGATGATGCCGGAGTGCTCACTGAACATACCGCCCAGAGCGACCAGCATCAGCACGATGCCATACAGCAGAGTATACTTGATGAGAAGCAGCATATCACTTGCCCTCCTTCTTGGTTTCGGTCTTAGCAGGGGCAGGCTCTGCATTCACGTTGGTCTTGTCCGCATTCTTGAACAGCATGGAGTGGATCTTGCCGCGGAACAGCATGGAGAATGCGCACAGGTAGATGATGATACCGCTGATCAGGTCGGAGATCTCGGTGGGATAATACTTGGTGGACAGGAAGGAGCCGCCGACCGAGATGTGGGAGATGAAGAGAGCGGAGAAGATGGTGCCGATGGGGTTGGAGCTTGCCAGCAGGGCCACAGAGATACCGTTGAAGCCCATGGCCGGCAGGCTGGTGGAGTTCAGCGGGTTCCACTGAGAGACATTGGACAGGTAGTAGAGTCCGGCGCCGAAGCCTGCCAGAGCGCCTGCAATAGCCATGGAGAGGATGATGTTCTTCTTCTCGTTGATGCCGGCGTAGCGGGCGGCGCTCTTGTTCAGGCCGACGGCCTTCAGCTCATAGCCAAAGGTGGTCTTGTTCAGGATGACCCAGATCAGAATGGCGACTGCCGCAGCGAGGAAGATCGCGATGGTGGTGCTGTTGGTCTGGAACATCTTGTTCAGGCCAAAGTCCGGGATGAGGGACTTGGACAGTTCGGCGCTCTTTCCGAGGTTCAGGGTACGGGTGTTGCGCACGTCGTACATGGGGCCGGTGCCGTTCTGGTAGATAAGCTCATTGACCAGATACAGGCCGATCCAGTTGAACATGATGGAGGTGATGACCTCGTTGATGTTGAAGTAAGCCTTGAAGAAGCCGGGGATAGCGCCCCAGATGCCGCCGAGGATGGTGGCAACGATCAGGCAGACATACCAGGGCATCTTGAGCATGATGGCACAGTAGAGTGCGCCGTAAGCGCCCAGCGTGTACTGACCGGCAGCACCGATGTTGAACAGGCCGGTCTTGAAGGCGAAGGCCACGGACAGACCGGTCATGATGAGGGGCGCCGCGTTGGCCAGCTCCTTGCCGACGCCGTAGGGGGCGTCATGGAAGCCGCCCTTAATGATGCGAACAAAGCCGTCGCCCCATGCATGGGCCGGGTTGATGGCCAGCAGCACGAGGAAGCCCACAGCCATGCCGATGACGATGCACAGCAGCGCGGCCAGCACACTGGTGATGGAGCTGTTGAGGTTGCTGTGGGAAAGTTTTTTCTTGTTCATTTATTTGCTCTCCTTTCCCTGCTTGCGTGCGCCGGCCATGTAGAGGCCCAGCTCCTGCACAGTGGTGGTCTTGGGGTCGAACTCGCCCACGATCTCGCCCTCGTACATGACGAGGATGCGGTCGGACAGGTTCATGACCTCATCCAGCTCGAGGCTGACCAGCAGGACAGCTTTGCCCTTGTCGCGCTCGGCGACGATCTGGCGGTGGATGTATTCGATCGCGCCGACATCCAGGCCGCGGGTGGGCTGAACAGCCACCAGCAGCTTGGGGTCTTTGTCGATCTCGCGGGCGATGATGGCCTTCTGCTGGTTGCCGCCGGACATGCTGCGCACGATGGTGGAGCTGCCCTGACCGCTGCGGACGTCGTACTGAGCGATGAGCTTATCGGAGTACTCGCGGACTTTATCGGACTGGATGAAGCCGCCCTTCTGGAACTCAGGCTGCCAGTAGCGCTGGAGCACCATGTTGTTCTCGAGGCTGTAATCCAGCACCAGACCGTGCTTGTGGCGGTCTTCGGGGATGTGGCTCATGCCGTCCTTCGAGCGCTGACGGATGCTCTCGCGGGTGATGTCCTTGCCGTCCAGCGTGATCTTGCCGCCCGACAGTTTTTCGAGACCGGTGAGTCCATAGACGAGCTCGGTCTGGCCGTTGCCCTCGATGCCCGCCAGACAGACGATCTCGCCTGCGTGGACCTGGAAGGTGACGTCCTTGACGGAGTCCTTCTTGCGCTGGTCGTTGTGGATGGTGACGCCCTCCACGTCCAGCACGACATCGCCCGGGTGAGCGGGCTTTTTATCGACCTGAAGCTGGACGTCACGGCCGACCATCATGCGGGAAAGCTCTTCCTTGGTGGTGTCCTTGATGTCCACGGTACCCATATACTTGCCCTTGCGCAGGACGGTGCAGCGGTCGGCGACCGCCATGATCTCGTTGAGCTTGTGGGTAATAAAGAGGATGGACTTGCCCTCCTTCTTGAACCCGCGCATGATCTCCATCAGCTCGTCGATCTCCTGCGGGGTCAGCACAGCGGTGGGCTCGTCGAAGATGAGGATCTCATTGTCGCGGTAGAGCATCTTCAAAATCTCCACACGCTGCTGCATACCGACCGAAATATCACTGATGAGCGCATCGGGGTCAACACGCAGGCCGTACTTCTCGCTCAGGGCCACGACCTTCTTGCGGGCCTCGGCCTTCTGCAAAAAGCCCAGATTGTTGGGCTCCACGCCCAGAATGATGTTGTCCAGCACGCTGAAGCACTCCACCAGCTTGAAGTGCTGGTGGACCATACCGATGCCAAGTGCATTTGCATCGTTGGGGTTGCGGATGGCGACCTCCTTGCCGTTTTTGAGGATCTTACCCTCCTCCGGCTGATACAGGCCGAACAGCACGCTCATCAGGGTGCTTTTGCCTGCGCCGTTTTCGCCCAACAGGGCATGGACCTCACCTTTGCGCAGCTGCAGGGTAATGTCGTCGTTTGCCTTGATGCCCGGGAACTCCTTGGTGATATGGAGCATCTCGATCACAAAATCCTCTGCCAATCTGCTCACTCTCCTTTCGTGTCCAAGCGACACTTATACTACTGTAATGACCATTATACCGTATTTTTGCTGTTTTGCACACTTCTTTTTGAAAATTTAGTGTTTTGCTATATCATGAGTATTACTTTTGTGCATTTCGACGGACATTCCTTCATCGTCTTGAAAAAGCATACAAAAAAGGCGGGACGCCCTTTGCAGAGCGCCCCGCCCGGGAAAGCCTTGATTACTGGATGTAGTTGACGGTGGTGAACTCGCTGACGGTGGGCTTGGTGCTGTCGTCAGAGCTGTTGTCCACAACGATCTCGCCGCTCTTGATCTTGCTCTTCAGAGCCTCATACTCGTCGGTGGTAAAGGTCTCGAAGTTCCAGCTGTCAGCATCGGTGGGCAGGCCGATGTAGTCGCCGTCCTCCAGACCGAAGTTGCCGTTGGAAGCAGCGATGTCGCTCCAATCGCCTGCCTCGATGTCGGACAGAGCGGTGTTGACAGCCTCGGTCAGGCCCTTCATTGCAGAGGTGATGAAGGGGTTGTAAGCGAAGGAGCCGTCTGCCACGCCGTTGACACCGATGTAGTTCTGGTCAACGTCAACGCCGACGACATAGCCGTTGTTCTTCAGAGCAGCCTCAACAGCGGAGGTGTAGATGCCGCCGCCGCAGGCGAAGACGACCTGCGTGCCGTTGGAGTACCAGCCCTCCATACGGGAGGTGATGTTTGCATCGCCGTAGAACTGGCCGCCGTAGAAGTAGTTGATGTCGATGTTGGTGCCAAGCTCCTTAGCAGCAGCGTCAGCGCCCTGCACGTAGCCGTAGCCGTAACGGATGACAGCGGGGACAGCCATGCCGCCGAGGAAGCCCAGCTTGGTCTTGCCGTCCTTAACGACAGCGTAGCCAGCCAGATAACCTGCCTGCTCCTCCTTGAAGGTGATGCAGTAGCAGTTTGCGGGGATGGCGTCGGTACCAATGTCGCCCTGGGTGACATCGATAGCGATGAACTTGACATCGGGGTACTGGTCAGCAGCCCATGCCAGAGAAGCGCCGTACAGGTAGCCGACGCAGACGATGACGTCAGCGCCATCGTTGACAGCCTGACGGATCATGGTCTCGCGATCCTCATCGGAAGCGTCAGCCTCGGGGATGTAGTACTGGCAGTCATCGCCCATGTAGCCGGAAACAGCAGTCCAGCAAGCCTGGTTGAAGCTCTCATCGTCGATCGTGCCGGTGTCGCAGGTCAGAGCGACCTTGACGATCTTCTCGCCGCCCTCAGCAGCGGAGGAAGCGGTGGAAGCAGCAGCGGAAGAAGCGGTGCTGGTGGAAGAAGCGGAAGACCCGCCGCAGGCAGTCAGAGCAGCGGCAGCAGCAGCGGCGCCAGCCACTGCCAGGAAGTTACGACGAGAAATCATCATAATGAAAACTCTCCTTTTATTTTAATATAATCGCGTTTTGTTGACGAAATGTGCGCACTTGCACATTTACTGGCTCAAGTATAGCGGGAAGAAGTGACAGATGCAAGCCTTTTCCGATTACAAAACATTTACAATTATTTTATCAAAATTGTATAAAAATCACACTTATCCCGGAAGATCCGCTCCGCCCGGCCTTTTTCGCGCAGCTGCGTTCAGCCTTCCACAGCCTTGTTGCCTGCCACGTTGGAGGGGCCGAAGCCGAAGGGCAGCAGCTCGTCCATGCTGCGCTCGATGAAATCGCCCGGGCTTTTTGCCATAATGACATTCAGCTCCGGGCCGCCGAACTCGAACAGTGCCTGACGGCAGACGCCGCAGGGCGAGGTGATCTGCTTGTTGACTTCGCCCCGGCGCGCACCCACCACGGCGATGTCGGTGAACCTGGTCACGCCCTCGGCCACAGCCTTGAACAGGGCCGTCCGCTCGGCGCAGCTGGTGGGGGTAAAGGCGGCGTTCTCCACGTTGCAGCCGGTGAAGATGCGGCCATCCTCGGCGCGCAGGGCCGCACCCACCATAAAGTCGCTGTAAGGCGTGTAAGCTCTCTCCCTGGCCGCAAGGGCCATCCGGATGAGCTCCTGCTTTTCTTCCAGAGTCAGTTTTGTCATGGTCAGTTCTCCTTTTTGCAATTTGCAGATATAGCGTTCTTCGTCCTGTGGGACGAAGCCAATGGATTCAAACATTTTCTGCGACTGGGTATTGAAGGAATAGATGTGCGCGAAGCACTCCGCCAAGCCCCTTTCCCGAGCCAGCTCCAGCATTTTTTCGATGACCTTCCGCCCGATGTGTTTATTCTGGTACTCCTTGCAGATGACGATGGCCAGCTCGCCTGTCGTCCGCAGGCTGACGTCACCACAAAGCACACCCCGATACTCGATATAAAACAGTTCCCCGTGTGTGTCCAGATAATGATACATCCGCTTCAGCAGCGGCAAATTATAAACGGAGTCCCTGTTATCTACCTGTTTGCAGAGCTGTGCATCCTGATACCACGCAAGTGCTGTATCGTAGGCCGGATAATACGGAACAAGCCGGATGTTCCCCTCCACAGAAATCGGACTGCGCACCATGTTCACTGTTTCTCTGTTCATCGGCCTCATTCCCTTCTGTGTCGTGTATTTAAGTATAAATCATTCTTTTCAGAAGTGCAAGCAGTGATAATTTCACAGTATTTTGCAATGACAGCTCTTGCATTTATCATTACAAATGAATATAATAGAATCACAAAGGAGGCGCATCAGAATGGCAAATGCAGTCAACGTGAATTTTCGGATGGACCCCGACCTCAAGCGGAGCATGGAGGAGGTCTGCGCCGAGATGGGGCTTTCGATGACGACAGCCTTCACGATTTTTGCAAAGAAAGTGTCGCGCGAGCATCGGATTCCCTTTGAAGTCTCCGCCGATCCCTTCTATTCCGAAAGCAACATCAACCATCTCCGTCAAATCGTCCATGATATTGACACCGGCAAAGCCAAGCTCACCGAACATGAACTGCTCGAGGTGGACTGATGAGGCTGCTGTGGGAAGAGGAAGCGTGGGAAGATTATTGTCTTTGGCAGACGCAGGACAAAAAGCTGCTGAAGCGAATCAACTCCCTCATAAAAGACATTCAGCGAAACACCTATGAGGGCATCGGCAAGCCCGAGCCTTTGAAGGGAGATTTGAGCGGATGGTGGAGTCGGCGTATCGACGACCCCCACCGCATCGTCTACCGGGAGCAGGATGGAAACATCATCATTGCGTCCTGTTACGGTCATTACACGGATACCTGAAAAGCAAAAAGACTGCTGTCGGCCGACAGCAGTCTTTTTGTATTATGGTTAAATCAATACTCCGCGCCCAGTGCGACCTTCATCATATCGGTGAAGCTCTTCTGGCGCTGCTCTGCGGTGGTGATTTCCGGGGAAACAAAGCTGTCGGAGATGGTCAGCAGGCAGGCGGCGTTCTTGCCCAGCACCTCGGCGTTGGCGAACAGCGCAAAGCTCTCCATCTCCACGCAGAGGCAGCCGCGTTCGTCGCGCAGCAGCTCCCAGTAGGTGGGCTTTGCGTCGGAAGGCTGACGGTAGAAAACGTCGGAGGAGTGGATGTTGCCCTCGATGAGCTTGATACCCTGCTTCTTGGCGGAGGCGCGCAGCTTGTCATTCAGCTCCTCACTGGGGAAGGTGATGTCGTGGTCGTTGCCGCTCTGGACGCGGGCATAGTTGGACTCACTGACAGCACCGGTGGCCAGCACAGTGTCGAACAGCTTGGCGTCGGCAGTGTAGCTGCCGGCGGAGCCGATGCGAATGATGTTGTCCACATCGTAGAACTTGAACAGCTCGTAGGAATAGATGCCGATGGAAGGCATACCCATGCCGCTGCCCATCACGCTGATGGGACGGCCCTCGTAGGTGCCGGTAAAGCCCAGCATCCCGCGGACGCCCGTCACCTGACGGACATCCTTCAGGAAGGTGTCAGCAATGAACTTTGCGCGCAGGGGGTCGCCCGGCATCAGGACAGTCTTTGCGAAATCGCCCTTTTCGGCGCTGATGTGAGGAGTAGCCATAACAATTATCTCCTTTTTATAAAATTATTTCTTCCCCGGGAATACGTTCTGCGGGGGAATGTACGAACCATTGAGACGTATCTCGAAGTGGCAGTGGTTGCCGGTGGAACGGCCCGTGCTGCCCAGATAGCCGATGAGCTGGCCCTGCTTGACGGTCTGGCCCGCACTGACGGTCAGGGACAGGCAGTGCGCATACACAGAGCTGTATCCACCGCCGTGGTTGATGATGACCGAGTAGCCATAGCCCGTACCTGCACCGGCCTTGTTGTAACCCGCCTTGGTGACGGTGCCGCCTGCAGAGGCGTAGATGGGCGTACCGGCCGGGGCGCAGATGTCCACGCCCCTGTGGCGTCCGCCGTACCAGCGCGAGCAGTAGCGGTAGTTCGGCACAGGCCAGATGAACCGGCCGCTGCCGGTGATGTACTTGGTGCTGGAAGTCACCTTCTTGGTGCCTTCGACCACCTTCTTGTTCACCGGTTCCTTGATGACCTCGGTGGAAAGCACGCTCTGGTCCACAAGGATATTCTTGGTGTCGTAGACGTTCTGGAGGGTCACACGGCGCAGACCGTTCTCGCCCTCCTGGAGCACCTTGGTGGTTCCCTTCGTATATTCGTTGGATTTTGTCGTCTCCGTGGAGAATGCGATCTCTTCCTCACGGGTCTCGATGCGGGTGATGCGCACCTCAAGGCCAGCCTCTTCTTTGGTGATGACGAGGTGGTCGCCCTCAAGGATGCTGGACGTCTCGCTCAGCGGCTCACCCTTGAACGCCGGGTTGAGGGCGCACAGCTCACGGAAGGTCAGGTCATTGTTATGTGCGATGGACCAGAGGGTGTCGCCCGCCTTGACGGTGTAGACCTTCTGAGCCTGCTTCACGCCCACCAGCTCCTGCCGGACGGTCTCAAAATCCTGCAAGCCTTCCTTGAAGTAGAGGCCGTCTTCCAGCGTGACCTGCTTGTTGAAGCCCACGCTCACATTGGGGTCGTCCTCTTCTTCCTCGTAGGGGTCGAGCATGGCCGCGAGGTAATCCCGCAGCGCGCTGCCGTCGCTGCACACTGCCGTCAACTCGCCGTCCAGATAAAGAGCCGTGCCTTCGCTGATCTGGTCGCCAGCGCTCTGGATGATGGCGTTTGCCATCTCGTTTTCGTCCATCATGTGGTGGGCAATGGCAAGGGTGTAGCTCGGCTCGATGGTCCACTCGGTCTTGTCGGTGCCGGCGTAGCTGATACGCTCCATCACGTCCTCGCGGGCCGTGTTGAAGACGTCCTCATTCGCCACATAGCCCACGGTTTCACCGTTGACCCGGACGGCCAGCGCATAAGGCTGGTGGATGACATATTGGAACACTGCTGCGCCCAGCGCCAGTGCGCAGATGGGCAGGGCATACATCGCCATGCGGGGCAGCAGACTGAGGTTGCGGCGGACGCCGTTTTTGAAGTAGTGGACGCTGGCCTCAAATGCTGCACCGAAGCCCTGCTCCCTGCGGATGCGGTGGGCATGGATGAGAAGGGACACGATGCCCTTTGCAAACAGCACGATGGGGCCAAACAGGTCTTTGGCCACCTGTGCTGCGCCGGGGAACGCCGTCTCCGCCAGAGCCTTTGCAAAGCGGCGGATGCCTCCAGCAACCCAGAGAGCGGCGTACTTGACGGCACGTCCCACCCGCACGGCAGCATACTCCGCGCCAAAGCCCAGCGCGTAGAGCGCTGCGCCAATGCGCAATACCAGCTTCGACGAGCGCAGCTTCCGGGAGGCATTGTCCAGCCGGTGTCTGCGGCGGCGATACCGCCGGTGGCGGCGCAGCAGATGGACGCACTGGAGCTGCGCCCAAAGCGAGCGCAGCTTTGCGCGGAAGCCGGTGTGCCGCGGCGCAGCGGCTGGCTCGCCCTGCCGCGTTTCAGTTGTTTTATCTTCCAGCAAAAAGGATGCTCCTTCCTGTATTTTCAGGAGATTCTGATTTGTCTCTTTTCTCTGTTATCGACACGCTGCCGCATAAGGACAGCTTTTTTAACAAGAATAACTCTATTTATTATACACCCTGCCAGCGCCGAAACAAGCATTGACACAAAATTTGGGCTTAGCTTTCACTTACTTTTCACGAAATACACAAATTTAGACAAAAAGCTTTGTCATATCCTCCGGCAGCGGGCTTTCCACTGTCACCGGCCTCAGGGTCGTCTCGTCCACCGGCACTTCGATGCGGATGCCGTCCGGCATCCGCTCGCAGCGCGGCACCCAGAACGTCTGTTTTGCGCAGTGGAGCGCCTGCCGCCCGATACGCGCCCGGCTCCCGCCGTAGAGGTCATCGCCGGCCAGCGGGTGGCCGATAGATGCAAAATGTACCCGTATCTGGTGGGTCCGGCCCGTCACCGGGACACAGGCCGCGAGGCTCAGGCCGTTTTCGGCTTTCAATATGGTATATTCCGTCCGGCTGGGTTTGCCATCGGGGGTGACGCACCGCCCGATGATGCTCTCCCCCTGCCGCCCGATGGGGGCGTCGATGACGCCCGGCCCGAGGGGAAGTTCTCCTTCTGCAACGGCGTAGTAGAGCTTTTCCACCCGCTGAGCCAGCAGCGGGGCGGCGTAGCCATTCTGAGCCGCCAGCACGAGGCCGCTGGTGTCCTTGTCGATGCGGTTCACCGGGCGGAAGACGGGGCTTCTACCCTGACACAGCGCCCAGGCGGCATAGCCGTTCGCCAGCGTATCCAGCGGGTAATTCAGGGTAGGATGCACCGCGAGATGGGGTGGCTTTTCCACCACGAGGGCAAAAGCGTCCTCGTAGACCACATCCACCGGGATGTCGTCCTGCGGCGCAACGCCTTCCCCCTCCGGCGGCAGTTCAAAGGAGATAACCTGCCCGGCCTCCACCCGGCGGTTGGCCAGGATGGGGGTGCCGTCGGCAAAAAAGCCGCTGCCCCGGAATTTCACGGCCCGGGACAGGTCGGTGGAGACGCTGCACCTGCGCAGAAAACCGCGCAGCAGCATCCCGTCCGCCTCGGGCGGGACTTTGAAATAAAGCTTCATCTTCCCACCTCCAGCGCGGGCAATATATAGGATAAGTATAGCAAAATTCTCTTTCTCTTGCAAATCTTGTTTTTTTATGGTATCATGAGGAGCGGAAAACGAGTGGAACATACGGCGGCGGAGCGGCTTTGACCGCTCTGAGGAAAGTCCGGGCCTCACAGAGCACGGTAACTGCTAACGGCAGCCGAGGGTGACCTCAGGGAAAGTGCAACAGAAAGGAAACCGCCGCAGCAATGCGGTAAGGATGAAAGGGCGAGGTAAGAGCTCACCAGCGCATGGGTGACTATGCGGCTTTGTAAACCCTACCGGAAGCAACGCCTATATGGGACGTACAGCGCTGCTCGCGTGTCCCGAAGGCGGCACGAACCTGTCAGCAATGGCAGGTCTAGACAGATCGTCGTTTAATACAGAACCCGGCTTACGGTCTATCTCGTTTTCCATCTTTTGTTTTCAGCGCTGTCTGCGGTGTGCAGGCAGCGTTTTTCGTTTCTTTAACCACACTGTCACTTTTCGTTTGGGCCGGTTTGTGGTATACTGAACAAAACCCCGCAGCGCACGTCTCCGCCGGGGCCTTAATTCAACAGACAGGATGTGAAATCCTCCGATGAAAGATGGTTTTTTGAAAGCAGCTGCCCTCTCGCCCTCACTGCGGGTGGCCGACTGCAATTATAACGCTTCCCAAATCGTATCTCAGTTACAGGACGCTGCGGCCCGCGGCGTCAAGCTGGCGGTGTTCCCCGAGTTCTGCCTCACCGGCTACACCTGCGGCGATCTATTCTTGCAGCGCACGTTGCAGCAGGGCGCGCTGGACGCCCTGCAGACCGTGCTGGACGCCAGCCGGGAGCTGGATGTCGTGGCCCTCGTGGGCCTGCCGCTGCTGGTGCGGGGCAAACTGTACAACTGCGCCGCCGTCCTCTGCGGCGGGCGTCTGCTGGGCCTTGTCCCCAAGACCTACCTGCCCAACTACGGCGAGTTCTACGAAAAGCGCCAGTTCACCCCGGGCAGCACTGAGGTAGAGACGGTAACAGTCTGCGGGCAGGAAGTGCCGTTCGGTACGTCCCTGCTCTTCCGCTGCCGCCAGATGCCCAGCTTCGTTCTGGGCGTGGAGATCTGCGAAGACCTGTGGAGCGCTCTGCCCCCCTCCACCTTCCACGCGCTGGCCGGTGCCACCGTCATTGCGAACCTTTCGGCCAGCGATGAGACGGTCGGCAAGGCCGAGTACCGCCGGGCGCTGGTGTCGAACCAGTCCGCCCGCCTGCTCTGCGGCTACCTGTACGCTTCTGCTGGCCACGGCGAGAGCACTCAGGACATGGTCTTCGCCGGCCACGACCTCATCGCTGAGAACGGCGCCCTCCTCGCCGAGACATCTCCCTTCGAGGGCGGCTGGGCTGAGACGGAGCTGGACTGCCAGCGGATGGAGTCGGAGCGGGCGCGCAACACCAGCTTCGAGCCCAGCGCTGAGGGGTATCTGACCGTCGATTTCGACCTTGCCCTCACCGAGACGAAGCTCTCCCGCTGGGTAGACCCCACGCCTTTCATCCCCCACGACGAGCGCCGCCGGGCCGAGCGCTGTGAGCTGATTTTGAAAATGCAGGCCGACGGCCTCGCCAAGCGCCTCGAGCATGCCCACGCCAAGACGGCGGTCATCGGCATCTCGGGCGGTCTGGACAGCTGCCTCGCCCTGCTGGTGGCCGTCCGCGCCATGAAACAGCTGGGCCGCCCCACCAGCGATGTGCTGGCCGTGACCATGCCCTGCTTCGGCACCACCCACCGCACCCGCAGCAATGCAGAGATCTTGTGCGACGAGCTGGCCGTCAGCTTTACCGAGATCGACATCGCCAACACCGTCCACAGCCACTTCAAGGACATCGGACAGGACGAGAGCGTGCTGGACGTCACCTTCGAGAACGGACAGGCTCGTGTGCGCACCCTCGAGCTGATGGACACTGCCAACCGCACCGGCGGCCTCGTCGTCGGCACCGGCGACCTCTCCGAGCTGGCGCTGGGCTGGGCCACCTACAACGGCGACCACATGAGCATGTACGGCGTCAACGCCGGTGTCCCCAAGACGCTGGTGCGCCACCTCGTCCAGTATGAGGCCGACATTGCCGCCTCCGCCGAGCTGCGCCGGGTGCTGCTGGACATCCTCGACACCCCTGTCTCCCCGGAGCTGCTGCCTGCCAAGGACGGCGAGATCTCTCAGAAGACGGAAGACCTCGTGGGTCCCTATGAGCTGCATGACTTCTACCTTTATTATGTTCTCCGCTTCGGCTTCGGCCCGTCGAAGATATTCCGGCTGGCGAAAGCGGCCTTCGCAGGCCGGGCCGAGTACCCGGACGAAGTGCTCTACAAGTGGCTGCGCAACTTCTACTGGCGGTTCTTCGCCCAGCAGTTCAAGCGCAGCTGCCTGCCCGACGGCCCCAAGGTGGGCAGCGTCACCCTCTCGCCCCGGGGCGACTGGCGGATGCCCAGTGACGCAGCCGCCGCGCTCTGGCTGGCCGAGCTGGAACAGATCCCGCTCAAAGGATAATTTTTTATGAAACAACACAAAAAACTGCTGATGGATCTGGTCTTTGCTGCCGTCATTCTGGCCGCAGCCGCCGTGCTGCTGCTGGTGCGGAAAGCAAACCAGACCGGCGCGCCTCTCTGCGCAGAGCTCATCTACGGCGATAGTAACACCAGGCTGACCTTTCCCCTCGAAAAAGATGCCGACTATGACGTGGACACCGGCTACCTCACCGTCCACATCAGGATCCAGGACGGCGCGGCCCGCTTTGTGGATTCGCCCTGCCCTGACCACATCTGCGAGTCCTTCGGCTGGCTCAGCGAGGAAGACCAGACGGCCACCTGCCTGCCCGCCCGGGCTGTGCTGAGCATCATCCCCACCACATGATGGCATACACATCCAAAGGAGTGAACGCCTATGTTTGACGAAAACGAGCATACCCATCCCCAGAATAACGACGAAGGCCCCCGGCACATCCACCGGGGCATCAAGCGCAGCGAGCCCGACGAAGTGGAGGTAGACAGCGCCGATTTCTTCTCGCCGGAGCCTCCCCGCCCCAAAGCACCGCCGAAACCGACGCCTCCTTCTGAGCCGCCGAAATCTCCAGTGCCGCCCCGCAGACAGTGGGAGCCGCTGCACCCCAGCGAGCCCGCCCCCGCTGACGACAAACTTCCGAAAGGAGGAATGGTCTTGCTGGTACTGCAGGCCATCCTGAGCCTTGCCGCGCTGGTGCAGCTCTGGCGCACCCAGATGCTGCCGGTGCTCTACCTCGTTATCATCACTGCGCTTCTGGTGCTGCTCTGGCTGCTGGTGCGCAAGTGCCTCGCCTCCCGCAGCGGTGCCGTCGTGGCCCGGGTGCTGTCCGTCCTGCTCTGCGCCGCGCTGGCCGTGGGCTGTGTCTGGGCGCAGCAGGGTCTGACCGCACTGGACAGCATGACTTCCGGCCTGCTCACCGGCGCAGAGGCGAATAAGATCACGAAAGAGCCGTTCGTCGTCTACCTCAGCGGTGTAGACAACCGCGGCGAGCTGACCGAAAAGGCCCGCAGCGACGTGAACATCCTCGCTGTGGTCAACCCCACCACCAAGCAGGCGGCCCTCATCAACACCCCGCGCGACTACTATGTTGACCTCGCAGGCACCGACAGCAAGGACAAGCTGACCCACGCCGGCCTCTACGGCGTCGAGACCAGCATGGCCACGCTGGGCAACCTCTACGGCGTGAATGTGGAGCACTACCTCCGCATCAACTTTGCGGGCTTCATCAACATCATCGACGCCATCGGCGGCGTGGACGTCTACTCCGACCAGGCCTTCACCTCGGTGGGCAGCCCCGGCTACTACGACCCCACCACCTTCGCCGAGGGCTGGAACCATCTGGACGGCAAGTCCGCTCTGGCTTTTGCCCGTGAGCGCCACGCCTTCAAGACCGGCGACATCCAGCGCGGCATCAACCAGATGAAAGTCATCGACGCGATGGTCAACAAGCTCAAGTCTCCCGCCCTGCTCATGGGCTTCTCCAAGCTGATGGACGCCGCCGCCGACTGCTTCGTCACCAGCCTCTCGCAGGAACAGATCTCTGCGCTGGTCCGGATGCAGCTGGGCGACCTTGCCAACTGGGACATCCAGAGCTACACCGTCACCGGCTCGGGCGCGAAGAGCACCAAGTGCTACTCCGCCAAGGGCCAGAGCCTCTACGTCATGAAGCCGGATGAGAACTCGGTCAACGAAGCCAAGGCCCTCATCTCAGCGGTTCTGGGCGGCGAGGACAAGCTCACCAGCACCAGCCAGACCCCCGAGAAGACCGATGTCTTCACTCCGACCGCCGACCCCAACGCCGGTGCATCCATCCCGGAGGAATCTCCCGACAGCGTTATCGCAGAAGAGCCCGCCGAGAGCGAAGTCCCGGCGGAAGAGGCCCCCGCTGACAGCCAGCCCACCGAGGGCGACACCTCCGGTGAGCCCAGCGCTTCCACCGAGGTCCCTGCCGACAACAGCGAAGAAGCCCCGGCAGACTCCACCGAGTCGCCGTCCTTCAGTATGCCGACCCAGGAGCAGGTGGAGCAGGCGGCTTCCTCCCTGCATCAGGCCGCTTCCACCGTGCTGGACGCCCTGTTCGGCTCCGGCAGCGGCGACGCTTCCAGCGCTGAAAATGATGCAGCATAATTGATAGACAGAAAGATCCCGCAAAGCAGCTGCCTTGCGGGATCTTTGCGTTTATGCTTATTTCAGGATGTCGCTCAGCACGCTCTGGCCGTCCAGCGTGGAAGCATCCACACCCAGATAGTCGCAGATGGTCTGTGCGATGGTTCCGAAGCAGAGCCTGGTGCCGAGGTCAACGCCCGGTTTGACGCCCTTGCCGCAGATGAGATACGGCACATACTCGCGGGTATGGTCGGTGGTCTTGGTGTAGGAGGGGTCACAGCCGTGGTCGGCCGTGACCATCAGGATGTCGCCCTCCCGCATCCCGGGGATGAAGTCGGCAACGAACTTGTCGAACTCGGTGGCGGCGGCGGCGTAGCCCGCCACGTCGCGGCGGTGGCCGTAGAGCATATCGAAATCGACGAGGTTCACGAAGGCCAGACCCTCGAAGTCGCGGGTCTGCAAAGCCTTGGTGAAGGCGATGCCATTGGTGTTGCCGGTGGTCTTGATCTTTTCCGTCACGCCCTCGCCGTCGAAGATGTCGAAAATTTTGCCCACGGCGATGACGTCCCTGCCTGCGTCCTTGAGCAGATCAAGCATGGTCTTGCGGGGCGGCTTGAGGCTCAGGTCGTGGCGGTTGGTGGTGCGGTAGAAGGTGTCTGCGGTATGGCCGAGGAAGGGGCGGGCGATGACGCGGCCCACGCCGTACTCTCCCTTCAGCATCTCGCGGGCGATCTCGCAGTAACGGTACAGCTCGTGCACCGGCACAAGCTCCTCGTTGGCGGCGACCTGAAACACGCTGTCGGCGCTGGTGTAGACGATGAGGGCATCCTCCTTCATGGCCTGCTCGCCGTAGTCCTTCAGCACCTGTGTGCCGGAGTAGGGCTTATTGCAGAGGACTTTGTGGCCGGTCTTTTCCTCGAACTCGTGGATGAGGCTGTCCGGGAAGCCGTCCGGGAAGGTGGGCAGCGGCTTGGGGCTGACGACACCGGCGATCTCCCAGTGGCCGATGGTGGTATCCTTGCCCATGCTCTGCTCCTGCAGGCGGGCAAAGGCAGCCGCCGGGGCATCCGTTTTCTCCCCTGCGGTCACGCCGTCAATGTTGAACAAGCCCAGCTTGCGCAGATTGGGGCAATTGAAATTGGGTTGGTTCGCAATGGCACCCAGGGTGTTGGTGCCTGCATCGCCAAAGGCAGCGGCATCCGGCTCTGCGCCAATGCCAAAGCTGTCCAGCACGATCAGAAAAACGCGTTTTTCCATAATGGTCACTCCATTTCTCCGGGGCGCGTCCCGGAACAGTACTACTTTATTATCCTTATTATAAGCAAAAAGCTCCTCGGATGCAAGAGGAAGCAGCCTTGTGCGGTCTTATCAGTTTTTGCGTTTTGCAGCAGTTTTCCCCTGTCAGACAGCACGCAGAAAGCTGCGGCGCATCGTTAAAAGTTTTACAATCTTTCCTTTGGGCATCAACAGATGCAAAAACTTGTATTCAAGCAAAAATTCCTCTTGCTCTCTTGCGCCGGAATGATTATAATAATAGGTGGTAGAGTTTTGGGTTTTCCCGCTCTGCCATATAAACCGACCCGCTGTACCGGGAGCTTTTACTCCCATTGGTCATACACAGCAGCCTGCAGGGATGCTGTGCCGGATATAGGTAAGAGAGAGTTGACGGAGGTATATTGCATGAGAAAGACGAAAATTATTTGCACCCTTGGTCCTTCCACCGATAAGGAAGGCGTGCTGCGCGATCTGATTGCCAATGGCATGAATGTAGCCCGCTTCAATTTTTCCCACGGTTCCCACGAGGAGCATCTGGGACGCCTTGAAAAGCTAAAGGCTCTGCGCGAGGAGCTGGGCAAGCCCGTGGCCGCACTGCTGGACACCAAGGGCCCCGAGATCCGCCTGAAGGACTTCAAGAACGGCGTTGAGAATCTGGTTGCAGGCCAGACCTTTACCCTGACCACCCGCGATGTGGAGGGCACCAAGGAGATCT
>ERZ860590.805-NODE-805-length-20944-cov-9.728661_pt1 | contig 20944 bp, 9 predicted proteins | sample MGYA00509975_ERZ860590 | MGnify/ENA primary metagenome ERZ860590 (study PRJEB30046, sample SAMN00715250) | human gut metagenome | study: EMG produced TPA metagenomics assembly of the A metagenome-wide association study of gut microbiota in type 2... | reverse complement strand
CAGCAGGATGCGAGCGACAGCGAAGCAGACGCTGGGAGCCGCAACCCGGGCAGTGTCACCGAAGGTGACTGAGAGGGCTACACCACCAAACACCACAGCGGCGTCGTGATGAGCCAATTTCAACACCCGCGCCCCTCCGGGCGGTATGATTTTTCTGCATACCTTGCAGAAAAAGAGGCCAAGACCCATTCTGTCAGGTCTTGGCCTCTTTTCTGTTTCCTTTATAGGCCGAACAAATCGGCGTGTGTGCCGGTAGCAACCAAGTACAGCTCCGTATCTGTCTGCCGATAAATCAGCAGCCAGTCCGGCTGTATATGGCATTCACGGCAACCGGTATAATTGCCTGTTAAGCTGTGGTCTCGGTTCTTTTGTGGTAATGCGTCAGGCACTCGCAGCACATCAACAACCGCTTGCAGCAAATCCATTTTATAATGCCGCTTGATGCAGGTTTTATAATCTTTCTTAAACTGCGTGGAAGTGTTCAGTTTTAACACGGTTTAGTCCTCCGCCGCCAGTTGAGCGAAGAAGTCGGCAGTAGAGCCCTCAAAGTGTTCTCCCTTGCCGGTTCTAATCATGCTGTCCACTTCATCAATCGCCGTTTGTGTCTTGGCATTGGGTATCTCTGCATCCTTAAGAGCCTTTAAGCTCTGCATATACGCCACCAGATAGATCAAATCATTATCCGGCATCTCATCCAGCAGGGTTCTTGCTAATTCTCTTATACTCATAACACACCCATCCTTTCGTGTAAAGTTTCAGGCTTATAAGTATTATAGCACTTTTTTTCTTTATTTAACAATCCTGCGTACCTTTTCCCAAAAAGCAAAAGCCCCACGACACACGCCGCTTTTCAGCGGTATATCGTAGGACTTTTTGGAGCTGGTGACAGGAGTTGAACCTGCAACCCACTGATTACAAATCAGTTGCGCTGCCATTGCGCCACACCAGCGAGTATCGTTTGCACAGGGTACTCTAGTAGAATACCAGAAACCTCCCCGCTTGTCAATATCTTTGTCCGGCCCGCTGTCGGCCCATGCAGCGCTGTTTCAGGGCGTTTCGAGACATCCGCGAGGCGATTCACGCAGATCCGGCCACATTATGGCCGGAATGTGATAGAATAAAACAAGCTCAACATTTATGCTTATTTCACAAGTTTCTGCCGCTTCGTTTGGAACTTCTGCGCAAAACTCACATTTTTCAGAGGAGGTTTCTATGATCTCTTATCGCAAGCTTGCAATGCGCGTTCTGGGGCATCCGCTGCGGGTGCCGTCCCCCCGGCCCGCGTCCCACCGGGTGACGGCGCTGGCGCTGACAGCCGCAATGGTGGCCGGCATGGCCGCACCGGCGTATGCGGATACCTATTACATAGGCGATGGTGACATCACCATCACCAAAGACGAAACCGGCACCCAGGTCAAGCAAGGCAACAACACAAAAACAGACACGGACGGCAATATCATCATCAAGGGCGGCAAGAACCCAGAGGGTACCACCGCCTCCGGCGGCAGCTCTTCTACCGGCATCACCTCCGCACCCTCTCCCGCCCAACCCAAGTTGACCGCTCCCCCATCAGAAGACAGCGAAAACGAAGACAAGGTCTACCTCGGCGACACCAAGGGCAGCACGTCTTCCACCGGCAGCGGCGAGGAAAACGAGAACCAGCCTGACGACACTACCGGCGGCGAAGAAAGCAAGAACCAGCCTGACGACACTACCGGCGGCGAGGAAAACGAGACTGATCCCACGAAAAAGGACCAGACCGGCGGCAAGAACACCGGCGCGGGAAGCTCTGACCCTGAGAGCAAAGGCTCTGAGAGCGGCACCTCCGGCTCGGCGGGCGGCACTCCCACCACCGGCAGCGAGACCCCTGCCGAAGGCACGGAAGGCACGGAAAGCACGGAGAGCAGCCTCTCTACACCCAAAAGCCAGTTCACGTACACCGGTGCATCCCTCAAGGTCGCCGACGCCAATGACGACGAAGAGACCCGGAACGAATCGACTACGGTCTTGGAACGCGCGGCGGAAAACTTCAGGAGCACAGCCGAAAACGTCACCAACTATGTCATCCGCATCATCAACAAGGCCAAAGGCAATGACAACACCCTCAACGTGACGCTGGACAATGTCAACATTAAGGCCAAAAATGACGCCGCCCTCAGCGTCGAGGGCGCGGGCAACACGACGATCACGCTCAAGGGCGACAATACCCTCACCAGCGACGGCCAACATGCCGGCCTCGAGCACAACGAAAAGGACTATTATGGCAGAGAAGACACCGGCAAACTGACCATCACATCCGGAAATGAAAATGGCCGCAACACCGGCAGCCTGACCGCCACAGGCAGCGGTGCCTCTGCTGGCATCGGCAGCGTCTGGAACACCGGCAAAGTAAGCAACAGTGGTGCCGGCACCATTGAGATAACAGGCGGCGACATCACCGCCATCGGTGCCTCCGATGGTGCCGGCATTGGCAGCGGTACATGGGCTACCGGCGAAACCAATATCACCATCAGCGGCACTGCCAAAATCAATGCGCGGACCGATCAGGGTGGTGCCGGCATCGGCAGCGGTGACGGAAGCACCGGCCAGACCACAGTCACCATCAAGAGCGGCACCATCAAGAACGCCACCGGTGGCAACACCGGCGACGGCATCGGCGGAGGTTGCGATAGCAAGAATATTACCGTCAAGATCGAGGGCGGCACCATCGAAAAAGCGAAGGGCGGCGACGGCTATGGTTCCCACGACGCCGGCGACGGCATCCACAGCGACGGCGAGCTCACCATTCCTGACAAAGCCACCATTGTCAGCTCCATCGGCGGCAACGGCGACAGCAGAAACAGCAGCAGTAACGCCGGCCACGGCATCTACAGCGGCGGCAAGCTCACCATCAAGGGCGACATCGGGACTGCGCAGGGCGGCAAAGGCAAAACTACCGCCGGCCACGGCATCTACAGCAAAGGCGACCTCAACATCTCCGACAACGCCACCATCACGAACGCTACCGGCGGCGCTTCTACCGATGGCTACGCCGGCGACGGCATCCACAGCGACGGCAAGCTCACCATCTCCGGCGGCACCATCGGAACCGCACAGGGCGGCAACGGCACAATTTCCGGCGGCAGCGGCATCCTTGGCAATACCATGGAAATCCTTGCCGGTACCATTCAAAAAGCCATCGGCGGCAACTCCACCGGCACCGGCGAGAACGACACCGGCGGCGACGGCATCAGCGCCCGTGAGTTCAACATCTCCGGCGGCAAGATACAGCAGGCCACCGGCGGCGCTTCTACCAACGGCAGCGGCGGCAGCGGCATCTACAGCAGTACGCTCACCATCTCCGGCAACGCCACCATCGGAAACGCGCAGGGCGGCGACGGCAATGCCTCCGGCGGCAGCGGCATCCTTGGCAAGACCATGGAAATCCTTGCCGGTACCATTCAAAAAGCCATCGGCGGCAATGCCAGCAACGGCACCGGCGGCAGCGGCATCCGCAGCAACGGTAACGGTACACTCACCATCAAGGGCGGCAAGATAGAGCAGGCCACCGGCGGCGATTCCGAGAAGTACGGCGGCAGCGGCATCTACAGCAGCAGTAAGCTCACCATCTCCGACAGCGCCACCATCGGAAACGCGCAGGGCGGCAAAGGCAAAGGCAAGAGCGGCGGCAGCGGCATCTACAGTTACGGCGACCTCACCATCTCCGGCGGCAAGATACAGAAGGCCACCGGCGGCGCTTCTACCGATGGCAACGGCGGCAGCGGCATCTTCAGCGGCAGTAATCTCACCATCTCCGGCGGCACCATCGAAACCGCGCAGGGCGGCAAAGGCAATGCCTCCGGCGGCATGGGCATCCGCAGCGGCGGTACGCTCACCATCTCCGACAACGCCACCATCGGAACCGCGAAGGGCGGCGACGGCACGGCGGACGACGGCACCGGCGGCACTGGCATCTACAGCGCCGGTAGGCTCTTCATCTCCGGCGGCGAGATACAGAACGCTACCGGCGGCAACGGAGGCAGCGGAGGCAGCGGAGGCAGCGGCATCCGCGGCGATAGCGCTGTGAATATTTTGGGCGGTATCATTAAAAATGCCGAGGGTACGGGCGGCGGCGCAGGCATCGGCGGCGGCGCGAATTCCTCTCAGGCTACCACCATCAACATCTCCGGCGGCACCATCAACGCGCAGGGCGTCGGCGGCGGTGCAGGCATCGGCGGCGGTAAAAACTCTTCCGGCGCGACCAAGATCGACATCTCCGGGAATGCGCTCGTGTACGCGCATGGCAACGACGGCGCAGCCATCGGTTCGGGCGAATCCTCCGCCGGCGAGACGACCATCACCATCCACGATACAACTGCCGAAAAGGGTGTCAAAAGTGCTTTTGCCTACAACGGTGCAGGCATCGGCAGCGGTCATTACGCCTCCGGCAAAACTCACATCACCATCCGCAACGCGTCTGTGAGTTCTCTGGAGTCCTCCACTGCTTCCACTAATAACCCGGGCGCCGGCATCGGCAGCGGCAAACGCGCCAAGGGCAACACCGACATCACGATAGAAGGCAGCACGGTAAAGGCCGTCGGCGGCTACGGCGCAGCCATCGGCAGCGGCAGTGAAGGAGACTTCTACAGTCCTCCTACGGGTACGCCGAACGCCCTCAAGACCATTATCCATATCACTGACAGCAACGTCACAGCCTCCAGCGACTCCAGTGCAGCCATCGGCAGCGGCAGCTATTCTACCAACGCCACGGACATCGAGATCACCGGCGGCACCATCAATGCTTCGAGTTATGATGGTTCCGGCATCGGCAGCGGCGATAGCGCCAAGGGCGACACCGACATCAAGATCAAAAACAGCAATGTCACAGCCAAGGGCTTTATCGACGTCAGGTATGTAAGCCACGGCACAGGCATCGGTTCCGGTCTCTCTTCTTCCGGAAAGACTACCATTGATATTTCTGGCGGCACTGTTAAGGCCACGGGCAGCGGCGACGGCTACAAGGGCAGCGCGGGCATCGGTTCGGGCAGCTACTCCACCGGCGACACCAGCATCACTCTCCGCGACGGCGTGACCGTTACGGCCACCGGCGGCGGTAATTCCTCCCTTGGCGGCGGCGGCGGCGCAGGCATCGGCAGCGGCAGCGACGCCAATGGCAACACCACCATCCTCATCGAGGGTGCAGCAAAAGTTACCGCTACCGGCGGCTCCACCGCTGCGGGCATCGGCTCCGGCCACTATGTCGGTGACATCAACGATCCCTCTGTGGGCAGCACCACCATCACCATCCGCAACAGCGACGACGGCCGCGTCATCCCCATCATTGAGGCCAAGGGCGGCAGCAATGAGAACGGATCCTGCTGGGCTTCCGGTGCCGGCATCGGCTCCGGCGGCAACACCCTTAATAAGACCACCATCAACATTGAGGGCGGCGAAATCACGGCCACGGGCGGCGTCAGCCTTGACTCTCGCAATCACTCCGACGAGCGGCTCAGCGGCGCAGGCATCGGCTCCGGCTCCAACGTCTCCGGCGAGACCGAGATCAATATCAAGGGTGGCACCATCACCAAGGTCACTGGCGGCAAATACGGCGGCGCAGGCATCGGCAGCGGCAGCAGTGACACCAAAGACGACAGCAAGAAGGGCGCTGTCACCATCAACATCACCGACGGCACCATTGAAAAGGCCGAGGGTAAGAACGGCGGCGCCGGCATCGGTTCGGGCTATTACGGTCGCTCTTCCACGGTCAACATCTCCGGTAACGCCGAACTCAAAGACGTCAGGGGCGGCAATCTCGCTGCCGGCATCGGCTCAGGCTATGACTCCGACAAGGTGGACGTCGTGATCGACGGCGGCACCATCAACGCAACGGGCGGCGATTCCGCTGCCGGCATCGGCTCGGGCCTTAATAGCCGCAGCAGCGTGACCATCAAGAGCGGCACGGTCAACGCCAAAGGCAACCAGCATAGCAACAACTTCGGTTCTTCGGGCATCGGCGGCAGCTACGCCGATGTCACCATCAGTGGCGGCACCATCACAGCCACCGGCTATGACACCGGCGCCGGCATCGGCGGCAGCGACAACAACAACTCCAGCAGTATCACGATAACCGGCGGCACCATCACCGCCACCGGCACCAGCGAAGCCCCTGCCATTGGCAACGGCAGCGTCTCCATCAGCAATGCCGACGCCCCGCTGGACATCACCGCAACCGCCCCCGACGCCGACAATGCTATCCAAAGCAGCGACGGCAAGAAGCTGGACAAAGTCATCCAGCTCGCGGAAAACGGCAAGAAGGGCCTCGTGAAGCTCGTAAAGAGCGGCACCACCAGCATCTCGCGGCTCTTCCACAACGGTGTCTACGCGGACAGCCATTCCACTTCTCACTCCCCCGACCGCGTAACGCCCGAGATGAGTGAGGCAGAAAAGGCCAAGTACGGCGACATCGCTTCTGTCCACAACTGGAAAGTCAGCGACCATCAGGAGCCGACCTGCGGCAAGGACGGCTACATCGATTACATCTGCATGGTGGACCACTGCGGCACCACGTTCCGCCACACTCTCCCCGCCACCGGCCAGCACACCTGGAACGAGGGTGTCGTCACGAAGAAGCCCACCTGCACTGAGCTGGGCGTGCGCACCTTCACCTGTACCGTCTGCCACAATACCCGGACTGAGGCCATTGAGGCCCCCGGCCACGAGTACGGCGAGTGGGTCATTGACCGGGACGCCACCTGTATCGAGGAAGGCTCCAAACACCGTGATTGCATCCGCAGCGACGCTACCCAGACCGAGAGCATCCCCGCCACCGGCCAGCATCAGTGGAAAGTCCTCTCCACGACAGCGGCTACCTGCGGCCAGGACGGCACCGTCACCTACCAGTGCGAGGTCTGCGGCGATACGAAGACCGAAACGCTCAACGCCACCGGCCAGCACAGCTACGGCGCGGGCGTCGTGACCAAGGCCGCGACCTGCACCGAGACGGGCATCATGACCTATACCTGCGTCGTCTGCGGCGACAGCTACACCGAGAGCATCCCGGTGGATAAGACCGCCCACAAGTGGGATGCAGGCGTCGTCACGAAGGAGGCCACCTGCACTGCCGACGGCGTGCGCACCTTCACCTGTTCTGCCTGCGGCGATACCCGGACTGAGGCCATTAAGGCCCTCGGCCACGAGTACGGCGAGTGGGTCATCGACAGGGACGCTACCTGTGTCGAGCAAGGCTCCAAGCACCGTGACTGCATCCGTGGCGACGATACCCAGACCGAGGCCATCCCCGTCAGCAAGACCCACACCTTCGGCGAGTGGGTCATCACCAAAGAGCCTACCTGCACCGAGAAGGGCGAGAAACAGCGCAGCTGCACGGTCAGCGGCTGTGTCGTCACTGAGACGCAGGAGCTGCCCGCCCTCGGCCATCAGTGGAGCGACTGGACGCCTGTCGAAGGCGACAGCAGCCGCGAGTACCGCATCTGCGCGGTCTGCAATGCGGTGGAGTACCGCGGTGTCTCCCACAGCGGCGGCGACAGCGACAGCAGCACCATCTCCACCGGCCTGCGTGTCCTTGACCCGGCTCAGGCCGACATCCTCCAGAACGCCCAGCTGGTCCGGCTGAACCAGATCAGCGATGTTCTCTACATCGATGTCACCCATGAGACGGCGTCCCTGCAGGGCGTCCTTTCCGATTTGACCGGCCTCCGCTCTGAGCGCATCGAGACCGTTGTCTTCTCCACCGAACGCTGCACTTCCACCCTCTCCCTCTCCGATGTTGCAGCCCTCGGTGCGGGCGATACGCCTTTCACCCTCAGCCACAGCGGCTCCACCGCCACCTTCACCGTGGGCGGCGCAGACCACACCGCACTGCTGAGGTAAGCACATTGCCATTCTCTATTCCTTCCACATAACGACCAAGGCCCCCGCAGTTCTGTTCCAAACTGCAGGGGCCTTGGCGTTTTATTATGATAAAATTTTACTTCAGCTCCCGCTGTACGGCAGCGAAGTCCTCGAGGGTCAGGGCCTCGGGGCGGATGCGGGCGTCGAAGCCCGCCGCCTCGATGGCCGCGATGACCTTATCTTTCGGCAGGCCGAGGCCGCTGGCGATGGCGTTGGCGGCGGTCTTACGGCGCTGGCCGAAAGCGGCACGGATGAGGGCAAAGTAGCCGTCCTCGTCCTCCACCTGTACGGCGGGAGTGGGGCGGATGTCCATCCGCACAACGGCGCTGGTGACCTTCGGGGCCGGGTAGAAGCTGCCCGGCGCGGCGGTGAACATCAGCTTTGAGGTGGCGTAGTAGCTCACGGCGCAGCTGATGGCGCTGGACGCCCGGGTGCCGGGGGCAGCGGCCAGACGGTCGGCGGCCTCCTTCTGCACCATGACGGTGAGGTTCTGGATGGGCAGGCGGTCGCCCAGCAGCTTCATGACGATGGGGCTGGTGATGTAGTAGGGCAGGTTGGCGCAGACAGCCACCGGCATCCCGGGGAACTCCTCTTCGATGAGGGCGCGGAGGTCTACTTTCAGAACATCCTGCAATACCAGCTTGAAGTTATCCACGCCCGCCATGGTCTCGGCCAGCAGGGGCGGCAGGCGCTCGTCCACCTCGATGGACACCACCTTGGCGGCGCGCTGGGCCAGCTCTTTGGTCAGCACGCCGATGCCGGGGCCGATCTCCAGCACGCCCCAGCTCTTATCGACGCCGCTGGCGTCCACGATCTTGGGCGGCAGGCCGGGATTGATGATGAAGTTCTGTCCAAAGCCCTTGGAGAGCGCGAAATCGTATTTTTCGCACAGGGTGCGGATAACGGAGAGGTCGGTCAGCTCCGGCATATTGGTTTTCCTTTCTGTTTCTTGCTAAAACAGCAAAACCTCTCCGTCACGCCTGCAGCGTGCCATTTTCCGGGTTGCGGTACCCAGCATCCGCTTCGCTTTGCTTGCGTATTGCTGACCGCGGCCCCAACAACTCCTCCCTGTTTCCGCCGCCGGCGGCGGTCGTCGTCGTTGCCCTAACGAGGGGAGGCCTTGGCATTCCGCAAAGCTTACTCTCTTCGCCAGAGGTTCCCCTCGGTAGGGGAGCTGTCTGCGAAGCAGACTGAGAGGTTGAGCTATTTACACGACTAAAGTTATTTTTAAGAAGTGTTTACTGCGCACTTGCAGCCTCCTGCTCCCCTTCTGCACCGGCCTCGGAGGAAGCCTCTGCCTCCCCTGCGGCCTCGCTGGAAGCGGTGCTCTCGGCTGCGGCCTCCGAAGAGGCTGCGGCGGAGTCGGCGGCGATGTCAGCGTCGTTCACGCCGCCCACGGTGGTGACACCGGTGAGCTGCTGTGCGCAGCTGACGGCGCGCTGTATCTGCGGGTCCGTGTCGAGGGTGTAGTCATAGTAGCTGACCTGCTCGTCGGCAGTCAGCGGGCGCTCCACGTCCACGGTCAGGCCGGTGCCGTCGAAGCAGGAGCCGTCGCCGCAAATGAGCTTTGCCACCGTGACCACGACAGCGCTGCCGTCCGAGAGGCGCTGGGGGCTGCTCTGGATGGTGCCTTTGCCCATCGTGGTGCTGCCCACGAGGCGGGTGCCGCACAGGGTGCGCAGGCTGGACGCAAAGAGTTCTGCCGCACTGGCGGTGTTCTCGTTCACGAGGCAGACGGTGGGCTGGCTGATGACCGAGTCGCCGGTGCTGCTGCCCAGCAGGGTGCGGTTGCCTGCCTTATCCTCAGCGTAGGCCAGCACGCCTTCCGGCGCGACGAGTTCGATGCAGCTGATGGCGTCGTCAAGGATGCCGCCGCCGTTGTCGCGCAGGTCGAAGATGAAGCTCTGGGCGCCGCTGGCGGTCAGGCTGCGGAGCGCAAAGTCCAGCTCACTGGGGGTGGAGTTGTCGAACTGCCAGATTTTGATATAGCCCACATTGCCCTGCACCAGCGCGGAATCGACGCTGTTGGCCGTAAAGCCGGAGTGGGTCAGATCGGCGGTGTGCTGGGCGTTCTCGCTGTCCAGCCATCCTACATTGACGCTCGTGCCGCTCTCGCCCCGGAGTTTGTTCTGGACAGCCTCCACGCTGCCCAGACTTTTGATGTCTGCGCCGTCGATGGTGGTGATGTAATCACCCCGCTGGAGGCCGGCCTCCTTGGCAGGAGACTCGTCATACACTTTGATGACCTTGGCGTAGCCGGACTGGTCGATGGCCAGCTCCACGCCGATGCCCATCAGCTTTCCGCTCTGGGCGTTGAGCAGGTCGGTGTAGGCCGAGGCGGTGTAGTAGCGGGCGTACTTGTCGCCGGTACCCAGCAGATAACCGGCAGTCAGACGGTCGTACAGCACGGTCTCGTCGATGTCGTAGTAGTCGTTGGCGCGCACATAGCGGTCTACCTCGGCCACCTTGTTGTACATGCTCTCCTTTTCCTTCACGCTGGTGACGGTGTGGTCAAACAGCCGCATCGCCATCAGCATCGTGATGGAAAAAGTGACCGTCATTGCCAGAATGACGATGGTCACGGTCATCCCTACGGAAATTTTGCGGTTCATTCAGTGTCCTCCCCAGTTCAGACCAAAAACATCAGGATGACACTGCCCAGCACTGACAGCAGGAACACTCCTGCCAGAATCAGACAGCCCACCCGAAGGATACGCTTGCGTTTTTGCTCGTTCATTTCGCCTTGTGGCCTCCTTTGACCCCTCGACTTCAATTACAGTTGTGTTATCTTATCGGAATATAACCGCGGGGGTTGACCGCATTGGCCTTGGAGCCGCCCTTCCACACCTCGAGATGGAGGTGGTTGCCGGTAGAGTTGCCGGTGGAGCCCACATAGCCGATGAGGTCGCCCTGGTTGACATACTTGCCCGCCGACGTTGCCACCGAGCGCATATGGCCGTAGAGGGTGGAGTAGGCGTTGCCGTCTGTCATTTTGCCGTGATAGATGATGACATAGTTGCCGTAGCCGCCGCTGGACCAGCCGGCCACCTGCACATAGCCGCTGGCGGCTGCGTAGATGGGCGTGCCTGCGGGGGCGGCAAAGTCGATGCCGGCGTGGAGTTTGTTGACGCCGGAGACCGGGTTTTTGCGCCAGCCGTACTCGCTGGAGATGCGGGTATAGCTCCTGAGCGGGCAGATAAAGCCGCTGAAGCTCAGCTGGGGCTTGCTGGCCGCTGCCGCTGCGATGAGCTTCTGGATCTCCTTCTTGACGGCCTCGTAGTTCATCTCGTCCGACTCGATGGCCGCCTGGGCGTTCTTCTGGGCCTGCTGGGCCTCAGCGGCGCTCAGACGGGCCTCCTTGACGCTGTTGTTGAGCTCGTTCTGCTTGGACTGCATCTGCTTGTTCTGGGCGTCCAGCTCAGCCTTTTTGTTTTGCAGCTGGGTGCGCTCCTCCACGAGCTGGGTGCGGTCGGCCACGAGGGCTTCCTTCGCAGCCTTCATGTTGTCGAGTATCTCGGTGTCCTTCACCGAGATGTCCTGCATGACCTCATTGAAGGTCAGAAGCTCGTACAGATCGTTCACAGACTGGAGCATGGCGACGCTGCCGCCGTCCCGCAGCTCCTGCATCGCGGCCATATGGCTCTTGAAATCGTCCCACTGGTCGGCGATCTCCTGCTCTTTCCGGGCGATCTCATTCTGCTTGGCGGTGATCTCCTGCTCTTTGACGCCGATGCTGTTCTGCACCTCGGAGATCTGGCTCTTGAGGACGCCGATCTGGCTCTGGAGCACCGAGACTTTTTCCTTCAGCTCAGACTCGAGGGCCTTGGCAGCAGCTTCCTTCTTTTTGGCGTCGCTCAGCTCCGTCTTATGCTGCTTGATGGACGCAGAGATCTTGTCCAGCTTGTTTTGCAGCGAGCTCATGCTGGTGGCCGCACTGGCCGGGTAGACCGTCACGCTCAGCACGAGGCAGGCGGCGGCCAGAAAGGCGCAGGCGGCGCGCATCATGGCCGAATGGCCCGACGGCTTTGCGTGGCGGGGCGGATGGTGCAGGACAAAGCCTGCGGAATGCTTGTCGTGGTACACAGTAGGCCCTCCTTACACGTTCAGGTGCTTGCGGATGGAGAACATACTGCCCAGACCGCCCACCAGAGCGCCGCCCGCAAGGCTGTAGGTCAGGATGGTGGGCCAGACATTTTCCAGCGGCACCAGAGCCGTACCCATGAGCATCTGCCACAGGCCGCCCAGCGTGGGCGACAGCTGAACGATGTAGGCATAGCCGCCGATGGTGGCAGCTGCCGTCAGGATGCCGGAGAGCAGGCCCATAGTCAGGCCCTCGATGACGAAAGGCAGGGTGACGAGGGCGTTGGTAGCGCCGACATACTTCATGATCTCGATTTCACGGCGGCGGGCAAAGACGCTCAGCCGGATGGTGGTACCCACCGTGATGATGCTGACAGCCATCAGCACCAGCACCAGACCGCGCCCGACCTTGGTGACAGCCTGCTGGACCTCCACAAAGGTCTTGGTCATCTCGATGGGAGCCGTGACGCTGTAGACGCCGCTGATGTTCTCGAACTGCTTGCTGATGGTCTCCATCTGGCTCAGATCAGACAGGGAGACGCGGTAATTGGCCTTAAAGGGGTTGTCGTTCTCGAACTCGTTCAGCAGGGCGGCATAGTCAGACATATAGCCCTTGTACTGGTTGAGGACGTCTTCTTTGGACATATACTGCACCCGGCTCACACCTGCGGTGCCGCTGAGGGCATTGCCCACAGACTGGATGGTGGCGTCATCGGCCTCAGGATCCACATAGACCACCATCTCGTTCTGGCTGCCCAGATAACTCACCATGCTGTCCACATTGACTTCAATGAGGCTGGCGAAGATGTTCAGGGTCATGCAGACGCTGAGGGAGGCGATGCAGGCGATGGTCATGGCCCAGTGCTTGCCGAGGTTGCGCACGCCGCGCCGGGTGAGGAACCCAAACGTAGAGATTTTCATACGTGTACCTCCTCGCCGAAACTGGCCGGAACATCGGAGATGATGCGGCCCTGCTTCAGGGTGATGGTGCGGCGGTTGAAGCGGCGCACCAGTTCATGCTCGTGGGTGACGACAAGCACCGTGATGCCCATCTCGCTGACCCGTTCCAGCAGTTCCATCATCTCAAGGCTCATCTCGGGGTCGATGTTGCCGGTGGGCTCGTCCGCGATGACGAGGCGGGGGCTGTGGGCCAGAGCGCGGGCCACGGCCACGCGCTGCTGCTCACCGCCGGAGAGGAACTCGGGGTAGACCTTTGCCTTATCTTCCAGATGCACCAGCTCCAGCATGTAGTTGACGCGCTCTTTGATGTCTTTTTTGCCGATATTGGTAACGTGCATGGCAAACGCCACATTCTCGTAGACCGTCATGGTGGGGATGAGGCGGAAATCCTGGAAGATGATGCCCATCTGGCGGCGGAGGAAAGGCACTTTGCCCCGGCGCAGCCGGGCGACGTCCTTGCCGTCCACCATGACGCGGCCCTCGGTGGGCAGTTCTTCGCGGAGGATGAGCTTGAGCAGAGTGGACTTGCCGGCGCCGGAGTGGCCCACCAGAAAGACGAACTCGCCGTCGTCTACGTGGAAGTCGATGTCCTCCAGAGCGGGAGTATCACTCCGTTTGTATATCTTGGTGACATGTTCAAAATCTATCATGAGTATCTTGCTCCTGAAAAATTTATTTGGCACAGAAGTTCCAGACCATTACAAAAGAAACCGGCCAGCATCGGGGTCGAGCGGCCGGTTTCGGCGTCCGCAGCCGGAGCGGCTGAGACGAAATATCAATATTTGGCCGGGTTGTTGGACAGGTACTTCTTGACCATGAGCGCTACCTTGAACACGATAGCGTCGTCGAACTCACGCAGATCCAGACCGGTCAGCTTTTTGATCTTTTCCAGACGATACACCAGCGTGTTGCGGTGGACGAACAGGCCGCGGCTGGTCTCGGAGACGTTCAGGTTGTTCTCGAAGAAGCGCTGGATGGTGAACAGGGTCTCCTGGTCCAGGCTCTCGATGCTGCCCTGCTTGAACACTTCGCGCAGGAACATCTCGCAGACCGTGGTGGGCAGCTGGTAGATAAGACGTGCGATGCCCAGATTGTCGTAGCGGATGATCTGCTTCTCGGTGTCGAACACCTTGCTGACCTCCATGGCGATCTGTGCTTCCTTAAAGGAAGTAGCCAGGTCCTTCACGTTGGCGATGGGGGTGCCGATGCCCACGACAGCCTTGATGTAATGCTCGCCGGACAGGGTGTCCACGATGCTGGCAGCCAGCTTCTCCATGTCGGTGCGGTCGATGCCCTTGCGGATCTCCTTGACCAGGACGGTGTCCGTCTCGCTGATGTTGAAGACGAAGTCCTTCTGCTTGTCGGGGAACAGGCTGCTCACCACGTCGTAAGCGGAGATGTCGCCGCCGCTGGTGACGCGGACGATGAACACCACGCGGGAGACGTCGGTGGCAAAGTGGAGCTCACGGGCCTTGGCGTAGATGTCGCCGGGCAGGATGTTGTCCAGCACCACGTTCTTGATAAAGTTGGCTTTGTCGAACTTCTCGTCGTGATACTGCTTGATGCTCTGCAGGCTGATGGACAGCACAGCGGCAAACTGGCCCGCAGTCTCGTCCGCACCTTCCACAAAAACGGCATAATCGTTATGCTTTGCGCTGGAGAACTGCTGGTAGGTGTAGCCATCCCGCACGAAGCGGTCACCGGCCGTCAGACGCTCTGCCATAAAGCCCTCGCGCACCTCGCCGATCAGATTCAGCTCCGAGCAGGAGATGACAGCGCCGGTCTCATCCACCACGCCGACCACGCGGTCGATCGCGTCCTTCATCTGGTAGATCACGCTCTGAAATACTCTATTGGCCATAAATGGATACCCCTTTTCCTCTCTTGTGCAAACCGCAGGTGGGCGGGATTGTGATTTTTAACAATTTCGCCGCATTACATTTTATATTTTACACAAAAGAATTTACTTTTGCAACATATTTCACCAAAAAAAATTCTTCTTTCTTGGTGAAATTATCTTTCGGGGTCATTTTCGGGCCAAAAAGGGCCTTTCTGCGTGGTTCTGAGGGCTATTTTACCGGTAAAATGTGATACTTTTTTGAAAACCGGGTGAAAAGCAGTCCTTTACCCCGTGGTAATTTTCGCCACCTCGTCGGCTGTCAGCTCCCGCCACTGGCCCGGGGCAAGGCTCTCGTCCAGCGCAAGCCCGCCGATGGCGTCCCGGTGCAGGGCGTTGACGCCCGCACCGTAGACGCCGAACATCCGCTTGATCTGATGATACACGCCCTGCCTGAGCAGGACGCGGACCGTCAGCCCGTCGGGGGTGAGGGCAGACACTTCCGCCGGCGAAAGGGCCGTGCCGTCGGCAAGGGTAACGCCTGCGGCAAAGCCGACCTTCATCTCTTCCGTCAGCGGGGTGTCGATGACGACGGTGTAGGTCTTGGAGACATGGCGCCTGGGCGCGAGGATGTCGTGGGCAAAGCCGCCGTCGTCCGTCAGCAGGACGAAACCGGTGCTGGTCTTGTCCAGCCGCCCGGCCGGGAACAGCTCCCGCCGGGGATAGGCATCCCCCACCAGATCCACGACCGTCGTGTCCCGCTTGTCGGTGGAGGCGCTGACGACGCCCTCGGGCTTGTTGAGCATAAGGTAGACGAACTGCCGGTAGGCCAGCGCTTTGCCGTCCACAGCCACGGCGTCAGCCTCTTTCAGCTGGGTATCCCCTTTCTTGCAGACCGCGCCGTTGACCGTGACGCGGCCTTTCGCCAGCAGTGCCTTCGCCTCGCTCCGGGTGCATTGGGCCGTCTCGGCTAAATATTTATCGAGTCTCATGAAAACTCCTTCTGTGTGCAGAAAAGAGGCCGTTGCCTGCGGCAACAGCCTCTTTTCCTGTAAAATCACGTTTAGACGCTCAGATTTGCGTGTTGTTCCACAGCATCCGGGTTGGCGTCAAAGATGGGCTTGAGGATGTGAGCGATGAATTCCTCCACCTGCTGGGGAGCGCGGCCCACAAAGTTCTCCGGCACAAGGCCCGCCGCGATCTCTTCCTTGGTCAGACCAAAGGCCGGGTCGGCGGCGATGCGGTCCACCATGTCGTTGGGCAGACCCTCTTCCTTGACCTGCTTGCCGGCGGCGATGGCGTGCTGGCGCAGACGCTCGTGGAGCTCCTGACGGTTGCCGCCCTTCTCCACGGCCTGCATCATGATGTTCTCGCTGGCCATGAAGGGCAGCTCGGCCATCAGGCGGCTGCGCACGACCTTCGGGTAGACCACGATGCCGTCGGTGACGTTGAGCATGATGTTCAGGATGGCGTCGGTGGCGAGGAAGCCCTCAGCCATGGCAACGCGCTTATTGGCGCTGTCGTCCAACGTGCGCTCGAACCACTGCGTACCGGTAGTGAAGCTGGGGTTGAGCACATCCACCATCAGGTAGCGGCTCAAAGCGCAGATGCGCTCGCAGCGCATGGGGTTGCGCTTGTAGGGCATGGCGGAGGAACCGATCTGGTTTTTCTCAAACGGCTCTTCCATCTCCTTGAAGTTGGCCAGCAGGCGCAGATCGGTGGCGAACTTCATGCAGCTCTGGCCGATGCCGGCCAGTGCGTTGAGGATGAAGGCATCCACCTTGCGGCTGTAGGTCTGGCCGGACACCGGGATGACGGCCTCGCTGTCGAAGCCCATCTCCTCGGCGATGGAAGCATCCACGGCGCGGATCTTATCGGCGTCGCCCTTAAACAGCTCCATAAAGGAAGCCTGGGTGCCGGTGGTACCCTTGACGCCGCGCAGCTGCAGGGTAGCCAGACGGTGGTCGATCTCGTTGAGGTCCATCACCAGCTCGTTGGCCCACAGGGTAGCGCGCTTGCCCACGGTGGTGGGCTGGGCGGGCTGGCAGTGGGTGTAGGCCATGCAGGGCATATCCTTATACTCCTCGGCGAACTTTGCCAGCTTTGCCAGCACGCCGATGAGCTTCTTGCGCACCAGCTCGAGGCCCTGACGCATCACGATGATGTCGGTGTTGTCGCCGACATAGCAGCTGGTGGCACCCAGATGGATGATGCCTGCCGCCTTGGGACACTGCTGGCCGTAGGCGTAGACATGGCTCATGACGTCGTGGCGCACCAGCTTTTCCCGCTCGATGGCGACTTCATAGTTGATGTCGTCCACATGAGCTTCCAGCTCGGCCACCATCTCGGGGGTGATATTGGTCAGGCCCTGCTTCATCTCGGCCCGGGCCAGCGCCACCCACAGGCGGCGCCAGGTGCGGAACTTGTTGTCGTCCGAGAAGATGTACTGCATCTCATCGGAGGCATAACGGGTGGAAAAGGGGCTGATATAACGGTCATGCTGAGACATGAAGATGTCCTCCTTGGGTAAGTTTTACGAAACCTCAACCTCTCAGTCTCGCTCCGCTCGACAGCTTCCCTACCGAGGGGAGCCTCTGGCGAAGAGAGAAAGCTTTACGAAATGCCAAAGCCTCCCCTCGTTAGGAGCAACAACGACGACCGCCGCCAGTGGCGGAAACAGGGAGTCGCTGTTGGGGCCGCGGCCAGCAAGACGCAAGCAAAGCGCTGCGGATGCTGGGTGCCGCAACCCGGGCAGTGGCATTGCGAAGCAATGACGGAGAGGTTTTCTCCTATTTTACCATCAAATCTTGAAATAGTCCACGCCGCCCTCGAAAATAGGCTGATACTTGTCGCCGGTGACGTTTTTGTACAGGTACTCGCCGCTGCGCTCCGAATGGCCCATCTTGCCGAAGACACGGCCATCCGGGCTGGTGATGCCCTCGATGGCGAGGACGGAGCCGTTGGGGTTGTACTTCATGTCCATGCTGGGGTTGCCGTCCTGATCAACGTACTGGGTCGCGATCTGGCCGTTGGCGATGAGGGTGTCCAGCACGCTCTGAGGTGCCACGAAGCGGCCCTCACCGTGGCTGATGGCCACGGTGTGCTGGTCGCCCACACTGCACTTGGACAGCCAGGGGCTGCCGGTGGAGGCGATGCGGGTGCGCACCAGCATACTCTGGTGGCGGCCGATGGTGTTGAAGGTCAGGGTCGGGTCGCAGGCCGTGATGGGGCGGATGTCGCCGTAAGCGGCCAGACCCAGCTTGATGAGGGCCTGGAAGCCGTTGCAGATGCCCAGCATCAGACCATCACGGTGCTGCAGCAGGTCGCGGACTGCCTCAGTGACCGCAGGATTGCGGAAGAAGGAGGCGATGAACTTTGCGCTTCCATCCGGCTCGTCGCCGCCGGAGAAGCCGCCGGGCAGCATGACGATCTGGCTCTCGTTGATGGCCTTGACCAGTGCCTCGCAGCTGGCGGTGACGTCAGCGGGGGTCAGGTTGCGGATGACCAGCACCTCGGGGTCCGCACCGGCGCGGGCAAAGGCGTGGGCGGTGTCATACTCGCAGTTGGTACCCGGGAAGACCGGGATGATGACCTTCGGCTTTGCCACGCCGATCTTGGGCGCAGCGGGGGCGGTCAGGCTGCCGTCGATCTTCTCGACGACAGGGCCGGCCTTGCGGTAGGGATAGACGGGCTCGAGCTTGCTCTCCCAGATCTCCTGCAGCTGAGCCATATCCAGCTTGTCGCCGCAGCACTCGAAGGTGTAGTCTGCGGTGGTCTCGCCCAGCAGCTCACCAGCCGGGGCGTCAGAGACCATCTCCAGCACGATGGAGCCGTACATGGGCTTAAACATATCGTGGGTGGTCATGTTGTTCATCATCTTGAAGCCGATGCGGTTGCCCAGACCCATCTTGAAGAGAGCCTCGGCCAGACCGCCATAGCCCACAGAGGAAGCAGCGGCCACCATGCCATCTTCCATCATCTGCTCAACTTTCTTGTAGTTGGCCTTCAGGGAGAAGAAGTTGGGGCAGCCGGTGACGGGGTCCAGGATGGGCCGGATGAGGACGACGGTGCTCTCAGGCTTCTTGAACTCGGTGGAGACGACGCGGCTGGCCTTGCCGATGGCGGTAGCGAAGGACACCAGCGTAGGAGGCACATCCAGCTGCTCGAAGGAGCCGGACATGCTGTCCTTACCGCCGATGGAGGCGATGCCGAGGCCGATCTGTGCGTCCAGTGCGCCCAGCAGAGCGGCCAGCGGCTTGCCCCAGCGCTCCGGGGAAGTGCCAAGGCGCTCGAAGTACTCCTGGAAGGTCAGGTAGGCGTCCTCATAGCGGAAGCCGGAGGCCACCAGCTTGGTCACACTCTCGACGACGGCCATCCGTGCGCCCACATACTGGTTGGCGCTCATGAGGTAGGGGTTGTAGCCCCATGCCATGCCGGAGCAGGTGTTGGTCTCGCCGTCCACGGGCAGCTTTGCGACCATGGCGTTCTGGGGGGTCAGCTGGCATGCGCCGCCGAAAGGCATCAGCACGGTGGCCGCGCCGATGGTGGAGTCGAATCGCTCAGAAAGGCCCTTCTTGCTGCAGACGTTCAAATCGCCCACCATGTTCTTCATCTTCTGTTCGAAGGTCACGCCGGCCCACTGGGGCTGCCAGACAGTCCCCTTCTCGATGTGGACGTTCTGGTGCTTCTCAGCGCCGTTGGAGTTCAGGAACTCGCGGCTGATGTTGACGATGGACTTGCCGTTCCACACCATGTTCAGGCGCTTTTCCTCGGTGACCTTTGCCACGGGGGTGGCCTCAAGGTTCTCCTCGGTGGCGATGGAGATGAACTTGTCCACGTCCTCAGGGGCCAGAGCCACGGCCATACGCTCCTGGCTCTCGCTGATGGCCAGCTCAGTGCCGTCGAGGCCGTCATACTTCTTGGTGACCTTGTTCAGGTCGATATACAGGCCGTCGGCCAGCTCGCCAATGGCGACAGAGACGCCGCCGGCGCCGAAGTCGTTGCAGCGCTTGATCATCTTGCAGGCGTCCTCGCGGCGGAACAGGCGCTGCAGCTTGCGCTCGATGGGGGCGTTGCCCTTCTGGACCTCAGCACCGCAGTGCTCGAGGCTGTCCAGCTTGTGGGCCTTGGAGGAACCGGTGGCACCGCCGATGCCGTCGCGGCCAGTGCGGCCGCCCAGCAGGACGATGACGTCGCCGGGAGCGGGGCATTCGCGGCGGACGTGGGAAGCGGGCGTTGCGCCCACAACAGCGCCGATCTCCATGCGCTTTGCCACATAGCCGGGGTGATAGATCTCATCCACCTGACCGGTAGCAAGGCCGATCTGATTGCCGTAGGAGGAATAACCGGCGGCAGCGGTGGTCACCAGTTTGCGCTGGGGCAGCTTGCCGGGCAGGGTCTCACTGACGGGCTTGAGGGGATCGCCTGCGCCGGTGACGCGCATGGCCTGATAGACGTAGCTGCGGCCGGACAGCGGGTCGCGGATGGCACCGCCGATGCAGGTGGCAGCGCCGCCGAAGGGCTCGATCTCGGTGGGGTGGTTGTGGGTCTCGTTCTTGAACAGGAACAGCCAGTCCTCGTCCTTGCCGTTGACATCGCACTTGATCTTGACGGTGCAGGCGTTGATCTCCTCAGACTCGTCCAGATTCTTCAGGATACCCTGCTTCTTCAGCTCCTTGGCGCCAATGGTGGCAAGGTCCATCATGCAGCGGGGCTTGTTCTCGCGGCCCAGCTCGGTGCGCATGGCCATGTAGCGGTCAAAGGCCTCCTGCACCACAGCGTCATCGATCTGCACATCGTCCAGAATGGTGCCAAAGGTGGTGTGGCGGCAGTGATCGGACCAGTAGGTGTCGATCATCTTGATCTCGGTGATGGTGGGGTCGCGCTGCTCGGTGCGGAAGTACTCCTGACAGAACTTGATGTCCCCCAGATCCATGGCCAGACCCTTTTCCTCGATGAACTTGGCAAGACCTGCCTCATCCAGCTGGTTGAAGCCCTCCAGCACTGCCACGGCAGCGGGCACGGGGTAATCCATCTTCAGGGTCTCTTTGGTCTCCAGAGAAGCCTCGCGGGCTTCCACAGGGTTGATGACATACTTCTTGATCTCGGCCACCTGCTCGGGGGTCAAAGCACCCTCCAGCAGGTAGACGCGGGCAGAGCGCACCAGCGGGCGCTCGC
>ERZ860590.718-NODE-718-length-22922-cov-19.983951_pt1 | contig 22922 bp, 25 predicted proteins | sample MGYA00509975_ERZ860590 | MGnify/ENA primary metagenome ERZ860590 (study PRJEB30046, sample SAMN00715250) | human gut metagenome | study: EMG produced TPA metagenomics assembly of the A metagenome-wide association study of gut microbiota in type 2... | reverse complement strand
GATATAACAAAGGTAAAAGCAGATGTAATCGTAAATACTGCTAATCCAAATCCGATATGTGTAAGTGGCACGGACTTAGCAATATATGAGGCGGCAGGAAAAGAAAAGCTTATCGCAGAAAGAGCGAATATCGGCAAAATTGCAAGAGGTGATATTGCTGTCACCGGTGCATATAACCTAAAGGCAAAATATATTATTCATACAGTAGGACCGGTATGGACGGATGGATTGCACCATGAATTTGAAATTCTGGAGGACTGCTATCGTAAATCATTGCAAAAAGCATTAGAACTTAAGTGTGAGAGTATTGCCTTTCCATTAATTTCGACAGGAGTATATGGATTTCCGAAGGATAAGGCATTACAGATTGCTGTGTCAGTATTCAGCCAGTTTCTAACCGAAAATGAAATTGAAATTATACTGGTAGTGTTTGATAAAAGGTCTTTTCAGCTTTCCGTTCAGATTGTAGGTGAGATTGATTCCTACATAGATGCTAATTATGTCAAGGAAAGTCATAGAAAAGAATATCCGGTGCGAAGCAGAAGCAACACCCGCATGAGAGAATTGCCAGAGGAAGCGTTCTATGAGGAGATGCTTCCAAGAGAGGCAGAAGATAACTATCCACTGGAGGAAGATACAGGGTTAGCAGAGCCTTGTATGCTGTCAGCAGACATTTCTTTGGAAGATCAGCTTTCAAATATTGGTGTTTCATTTCATGATAAATTATTTGAGCTGATCGACGAATCGCATCTTGATAATAAGGATGTGTGGAAACGGGCAAACCTTGATAGAAAACATTTTTCAAAAATTCAATGTGACCAGAATTATCATCCAAAGAAGAAGACTGTGATGGCACTTTGTATTGCACTGAAGCTTGATTTGGAACAGTCAAGAGATTTACTTGCGAGAGCAGACTGGGCATTTAGTCCAAGCAGTAAGGTGGATCTGATCGTACAGAAGGCTATAATAGATAAGCAGTATGATATTATGCAGCTGAATGTGACATTATTTAAGTATACGAATGAAATTCTTGGAGTATAAATTGTTTACAAGTAAATATTGAGTAGTAAATGTTACGTCGGTACTCACATAGTATCGGCGTTTGTTTTTTATCTTAAAAGTGTCGCCCGAACAGCGACCATATAAAGATGCCATTCAATTATACTTATATTGTAACAAAGAAAGAGAGGTGCCGGAGTAATCCGGGGATTGGAGGCATATATGTACGGAGCGATTTTAGGAGATATTATTGGAAGCCCGTTTGAGTTTGACAGAGGTGATAAAACAAAGAACTTTGATTTGTTTAGTGAAGGCTGTTGCTTTACAGATGATTCTGTTATGACAATAGCAGTTGGAGAAGCTCTCCTGGCAGTCGAACCGGAAGCTGCAGTAAAGGAAATTGAAGATGCGGTAGCATCCAATATGCAGGATTGGGGAAAAAGATATCCACATGCAGGTTATGGTGGAAGCTTCAGACATTGGCTTAGAGAAAATAATCCGAAGCCATACGGAAGCTATGGAAATGGTTCAGCCATGAGAGTGTCAGCTGCAGGCTGGCTTTATGATTCAATTGAAAGAACAAGAGAGGTAGCAAGAGCGACAGCAAATGTGACACATAATCATCCGGAAGGTATAAAGGGTGCAGAAGCAACAGCAAGTGCAATATACATGGCAAGGAATGGCTCTTCAAAAGAAGAAATCAAAATAAAAAATGAATTGTTTTTTTGTCACGAAAAATGTATAATAATCGTGACAAATTTAAGGAGCGTGTTGTTATGGCAAGTGGAATTTATGCAGAAATCAAAAAGAGAATATTAGATGCCGAATATGGCGCAGTATTTGTGACATCAGATTTTACTGATATTGCAACAATTACAACAATACGAAAATGTTTAGGTAGACAGGTAGAAGAGAAAGCAATTCGAAGAATTATCGATGGAGTTTACGAAAAACCTGTATATAGCAATTTACTTAAGGAATATGTTCCTGCTAATCCGGAAAAAGTAGCCTATGCAATTGCAAGAGGATATCATTGGACAATAGCACCATGTGGAGATGTAGCGTTAAATAAACTGGGATTGTCAACGCAGGTTCCTGTTGTATGGTCCTATATAAGTGATGGTCCATATAGAAAATTTGCATGGGATAATGTTAATATAGAATTTAAGCATAGGACCAACCGTCAGATTTCATTTATGTCAGAGTCAACAACATTGGTAGTAGAGGCTATAAAAACACTTGGAAAAGAGCGAATTGATGAAGGTGTTATTAACAACTTGAAGAATAGAGTTCCTGAGGATAAAAGGAAACAGCTTCTTGAAGAGGCAACTGGCGTAAGTGAGTGGATATACGAAGTAATTAGAAAGGTGTGTTTAGAATAATATGAGAGAAGTTGCAAAGTTACCAGTAAAAGATAGGACTGAACTATTTCAGGCAACGGCAATAAAAATGGGAATGCTACCTAATGTAGTGGAAAAAGACTTTTGGGTATGCTTTATGCTAGACCACCTTTTTCATGATTGCCAATATAAAAAAGCTTTTGTATTTAAGGGAGGAACGAGTCTTTCGAAATCATATCATGTAATAGAGAGATTTTCAGAAGATATCGATCTAATTTTGGATTGGAGAAAAATAATTACTGATGAGGGAAATCCTTGGAGTGAAAGGTCAAAAACAAAGCAGGATCAATTCAATAAGCAAATTAATGCAGAGGCGGCAAAGTTTTATGAAAATGAATTTGTTCCAAAACTCAATAAAGAACTGGAGAAAAAACTAGGGGATGGAGAATGGGTAACAGTTGATTCAGAAGATGAAATGGTTGTTAATTTCTATTATCCACAGATTTTTGAGAGTGAATATCTTCGTTCCTGCGTAAGATTGGAAATAGGTCCATTAGCTGAATGGATGCCATCACATGAGACTGTAGTAAGTCCTTTTGCAGCTGAGAAATATCCAGATGTATTTACACAGAAAGAGACAAGTGTTTTGACCATAGATGTAGAGCGTACATTTTGGGAGAAACTAACTATATTACATAAAATAGCAAATTTTCCAGAAGGAAAAGTGTTACCAGCAAGATATGCAAGACATTTATATGATGTTTATAATCTAGGTAATTCCTGGGTGAAAGAAAGTGCTTTTGCAAGAAAAGAATTGCTTGAAAAGGATGTTGCATTTAAGCAGAAATTCTATTACGCAAAAAGTGCACATTATGAGACAGCAACATTAAATAGTATTGAGCTTATGCCAAGTGATGGTGTACTTGATGCATTAAAGGCAGATTATAATGCAATGAGAAATATGATATATGGGGAGATACCGGAATTTGAAGAAATATTAAATTATCTGAATGCATTGCAAGAAGAAGTGCATAAGCTTACTGTAAATTAGAAGGTTACATAACTTGTCCGTTGTGTAACTTTGGTATTATGGCATGGCTTGAAGGAGAGATTGATGAGAATGGAGAGCCAGTGAAAAAGAGTTCTAAGTAAAATTCAAGTTTAACAATAGAGAGGAATTATGATACGAGAAATTGAGAATAGAAGAAGTATAAGAAAATACAAGCCGGATCAGGTCTATTGTATTTCCTTATATATCAACGGGAGTATATAGTTTTCCGGTTGAATTGGCAGCAAAGATTGCAATGCATACAGTTATTTTCGAAGGAAATAAATTTTCTATCGAGGAGGTTGTAGATTGGATCATAAAAAAGAGAGTGGTCTGCTTGAGTATCAGTATAATGCAGATGCATTTGAGGACGTGGGAGAGATTCTGCGTCCTTTTTTGTAGTTTAATTGCAATAAAGAACAAAGATTCGGGCTGCGAGGGCAGACTTTGGGACTCGTAAAATGCTAAGCTATAGCCATCATAAGAAACAAGCATTTAATTTACGAAAAACAGGAGGACAGGACAAAATGGAAAAATTTATTTATTGGATAAAGAGGACACTGCATCATTCAAAGCAATGCAACAGCTTATGTATGCTGTGCAAGTATTATGATGAATGTAAAATTGACGGACCGGTATAATATCAGGAGGTAATACCTATGGCAATGTACGACTGGAACCACAACGGAAAAAATGACATGCAGGACGATTATTTAGAGTATATGATTTACAAGGACTGCACTAATGATAATAATTCAAATACTAATCACAGTTCATATAACAGCGACTCAGCTTTTGGCGTGAATGTGTTCGTAGTAATTGCTGTAATAGCCATATTTGCATTTATTGGTAATGCTATGGAAGAGAGTACACCAAAATGCATAAAGCCGGGATGTAATAATGAACAGACCCAAAACAGCAGTTACTGCTACTTGCATAAGCCGTATTCAGGCGGATATACATCATCAGGAAGCAACTCATCAGGAAACAGTTCATCAAGCAGTAGCTCATCTTATTCGGATAAATCATATAATAGCAGCTCCGGCTCTGCAGATTCATCATCAAATGCATATGGCGATGACAATAGCGGAAGCTATTCAGGCGGATCAACAGGTAGTTCATCATATCACAGCAGCTCGAGTTCTTATGATTCATATGATGAAGGATATGATGATATCTATATGAATGGTGACTATGATTATGACAGGTACGACAGTGATGATGACTATGCGGCTGGTGTAGATGATGCAATGGATGAGGCTTATGAAAAGTGGTAAAAAAGATAGGAGGACACGACAATGAAAGAAATGTATTTTACAATTGCAGGATGCAACCATTATTTCGGAAGCGACTTCATGGAAAAAGGCATGAAGGTCAAGCTAGTCAAGGAGCCGGACAATGAGTATGACAATGAAGCAATACAGGTAAAGATTAAAGGACTTGGCAAAGTAGGCTACGTAGCCAACAGCCCATACACCGTGAAGGGTGAGTCAATGAGTGCAGGCAGATTGTATGACAAAATCGGTGGTAAGGCAAAAGGAAAGATTGTGTTTGTGACAGACGGCGGAGTGATTTGCAAAGTAATCAGTGATGGTAAGGACAAGCCGGTAATGATAGAGGAAGACAAAGTATATGATGAAAATATCTAAAAAGACTGTATGACTCAAGTACTATGTGGTAAAATAATAAGCAGGACACAGAGGAGGTAAATATGAATTATCTGGTAATCGATTTGGAAATGTGCAGGGTAAAGAAGCTCTATAGAAAAACATATAAATACGCCAGTGAAATAATACAGATTGGCGCAGTTCTCTTAGATGAAGGATTCAGCAGAATAGCAACAATGTGCGAGTATGTAAATCCTGAATACGGCGTGCTGGACAATTTCATAGAGAGCATGACAGGCATAAAAAACCGCGATATCAAACAGGCTCCGAAGCTGACAGAGGCACTTGAGCATCTGACAGACTGGCTTGGAGACAGAGAATACAAGGTTTATGCCTGGAGTGATTCTGACAGAACGCAGATACTGCATGAGATAAAAGCAAAGAATATAGAGAGCGCAAAGATAGATGACTTTATGAAAGCAGATCGCTGGATTGATTACCAGGAAGTGTTTAAGAAGCGATTTCATTTAGACAGGTGCTACAGCTTGGAGGATGCACTTGAAAGTGCAGAGATAGAGCCGAAAGGCAGATTCCATGACGGACTGGACGATGCAGTAAATACCGGAGCACTGATAAAGAAGCTGGAGCTGAATCCGGAGTATGAGATTGCTAAGTATGCACTTCCGGAGTCGGACGAGCATCTGAGTTGTACTATTGGGGACTTGTTTGAGGGATTGCAGTTGAAGGTTGGGTAAGCAGGTTATTGATGGGGAACATAGATTTTTCCAATGCTTAATGGTATAATATTCCCAGATGTGGCGGAGAGCTTGTGAGACATAGCGAAAAACAGTTTTATGAAGGTATAATAAATTCATGATGAACAAAAACAAAACTTTGGAATATTACAACAAAAATGCAGATAATTTTGCAAAAACAACAATAAATGTGGATTTTTATGAGACACAAAATCGCTTTAGCACGCTGTTGCCGGAGCACGGATATATATTGGATTTTGGCTGTGGTTCAGGAAGAGATACAAAATATTTTTTGGAACAGGGCTTTTATGTAGATGCCACAGACGGCTCAGAGGAAATGTGTCATATCGCAAGCAATTACACAGGAATACAAGTCAGAAGGCTGCTATTTGAGGAGCTTGATGAGAACAAAAAATATGATGGCATATGGGCCTGCTCGTCAATACTTCATCTTCCTAAGAATAAACTTAAAGCCGTTTTTATGAAAATGTTTAAAGCGTTAAAGGAAGACGGCATAATCTACACATCCTTTAAGTATGGTGACTTTGAAGGAGAAAGAAATGGCCGCTATTTCACAGATTTCACGGAAAAGACATTTGAAGAGTTTGTTGGTGAAATAGATAATCTACAATTGAAGGAAGAGTGGATTACAGGCGATGTAAGACCGGGGCGGGGAGAAGAAAAATGGCTGAACGTAATACTGCAGAAGAATTAGATGATGTATATGAAATAAAATATTCGACAGATGCAATGACCGGAGGCGCGGATAAGAGAATGTATCTGTACTATCAGCTTGCAGACAGTATAAAAAAGGCTGACAGTGTGGATATTATTGTTTCGTTCCTGATGGAATCAGGCGTGAAAATGCTGCTCGGTGAGCTTGATAATGCACTAAAACGTGGTGCAAAAATCAGGATTCTGACAGGAAACTATCTTGGCATTACGCAGCCATCAGCACTGTATCTCATAAAGCATAAGCTTGGTGAACAGGTCGATTTGCGCTTTTATAATGAGAAAAAACGTTCATTTCATCCGAAATCATATATGTTTCATTACAAGGATTACAGTGAGCTATACATTGGTTCCTCCAATATTTCAAGAAGTGCACTGACATCCGGTATCGAGTGGAATTACAGATTCAGCAATAAAACAGATCCGATTAATTATGAGAAGTTTTACAATACTTTTGTAGACTTATTCGAAAATCATTCCATAGTAATAGACGATGAAGAACTGAAAAAATATTCAAAGAACTGGCACCGTCCGGCAGTATCAAAGGACTTGGACAGATACGATTTGCAGGATGATAAAGAGACATCAAATCAGATACCGCTATTTGAGCCGAGAGGCGCGCAGATAGAGGCTTTGTGTGCGCTTGAAAATACGAGAGCAGAGGGTGCAATGAGAGCTCTGGTTCAGGCTGCAACCGGTGTCGGAAAAACATATCTTGCGGCGTTTGATTCAAAAAATTATGAGAGAGTTTTGTTTGTTGCACACCGCGAGGAAATATTAAAGCAGGCGGCAGAATCATTTAAAAATGTACGTGATTCAGATGATTACGGATTCTTTAACGGAGATAGTAAATGCACTGAAAAGTCGGTGATTTTTGCGTCAGTTGCGACTCTTGGCAGAGAAGAATATCTGAATGAAAATTACTTTGCACCGGATTATTTTACATATGTTGTGATTGATGAATTCCACCATGCTGTTAATGAACAGTATCAGAGAATTGTTGATTATTTTAAGCCAAAATTTCTCCTGGGACTCACCGCGACTCCGGAGAGAATGGACGGAAAAAATATCTATGAAATCTGCGATTACAATGTGCCATATGAGATTTCACTAAAGGAAGCAATCAACAAAGGAATGCTTGTGCCGTTTCATTATTATGGAATCTTTGATGAAACAGATTATTCAAAGCTGCATATAGTAAGAGGCAGATATGACGGAAAAGAATTAAATGAAACCTATATAGGCAACGTTCGCAGATATGAGCTGATTTATAAATATTATTGTAAATACGGCTCAAGGCAGGCGCTTGGTTTCTGCTGTTCAAGGGAGCATGCAAGGGAGATGGCAAAGGAATTTTCAAAAAGGGGAATACCATCTGTAGCAGTATTCAGCGATGCAAGTGGCGAATACACAGAGGATAGAAATGTAGCTATTAGGCAGCTTAAGCAGGGCAAAATCAGAGTGATTTTTTCAGTGGATATGTTTAATGAAGGTGTGGATATCACATCAGTTGATATGGTAATGTTCCTCAGGCCTACGGAATCTCCGATAGTTTTTCTCCAGCAGCTTGGAAGAGGACTCCGTAAATGCAGAGGAAAAGAGTTTCTGACTGTGCTTGATTTTATCGGCAATTATGAGAAGGCGGGCAGAGTGCGTTTTCTTCTGTCAGACAGGAGTAATCAGCATGCAGGTGTGTATAATCCGTCAGATACATCAGCTTTTCCGGATGATTGTCTGGTAGATTTTGATATGAAGCTGATTGATCTTTTTGCGGAAATGGACAGAAAACATTTAAAGCTTAAAGACCAAATAATTAATGAATATTTCAGGGTGAAGGAACTTCTCGGAAGGCGCCCGGACAGAATGGATTTGTTCACATATATGGATGATGGAATTTATGAAATAGCCATTGCTCATTCAAAGGATAATCCATTTAAGAAATATCTCGAATTTCTTAAAGAACTGGAAGAGCTTAATCAGGATGAAGAGGTTTTTTACAAAGGAATAGGAAGAGAGTTTATCAGTCTGCTCGAAAACACCAGCATGTCAAAGGTGTATAAGATGCCTGTACTTATGGCATTTTATAATCATGGAAATATCCTGATGGAGGTGTCGGAAGAGCAGCTGCTTTCAAGTTGGAAGGAGTTCTTTTCAACCGGAACCAACTGGAAAGATCTCGATAAAAATATGACGATTCAAAAATACAATTCCATATCGGATAAGGAACATTTAAAGAAGATTCTATCGATGCCGGTGCATTTCCTTTTGGAGTCGGGAAAGGGATTTTTTGTGAAGAAAGATGGTGTGGCAATTGGGCTTAGAGAAGAGCTGAGACCGCTAATTGATAATCCGGTGATGGTTTGTCAGATGAAGGATGTGATTGATTATAGGGCTATGGACTATTATCAGAGGAGATATAGGCAGTCACAGGAAGATGGAGAAGTTATATGAAGCTAAAGAACATACTAATAGTAGTGGACAATATCGAAGAGTCAATCCGGTTCTATAACGAACTGTTTGGCCTTAATGTGATTTCGAGACAGGAAGGTAATGTAATAATGTCGGAGAGCCTATTACTACAGGATGTAAAATCTGCACAAATATGATAGAATAAAAATTTGATATTTATACATTTTTTGGGATAGAGGTGATATGTTTGAAGCAGACGAAAGTAACAGAGTGGATTATATCAGGCAATCCAGAACAATATAATGTAGTAGATGCATTTCATAATTTGCATAGAGTGGATTGGGCACAAAAGGCAAATATGACGGCTGGTGATATAGTTTATATTTATGTATCAGGAAATGTAAAAGCAATTAAATTTAAATGTAGAGTAAACAAGGCTGATCTTGACGAATCGGATATTGATGATCGAGAATATGATCTTTCAGGCCAGTTTGATGGTACAGCTGGCCGCTATATGGAATTAGAGTTACTTGAAGAGTACGTGGGTGATGAATATTCCAGGGAAGAACTGATGAAACATGGATTTAGGTCACCACAAGGGCCAATACGCATGCCAGAGTCGGTTAAACAGTATTTAGAATCAATAAGTGTATTTGAACATAGATATCCAGTAAATACAGCTGTATGGATTGCGACAGCATTGCTTTCAGCAGAATCGTTTGATAGTAATCCGGTATGTAGCAAAAAGGATATGTATTTTAGACAAACAGCAATCATACAGCGTGCACAAAAGTTGGCGGAAAGCAGTGTGGCAAATGCTCGTTGTTCGCAGTGGTGTTGCGCGGATAATGATAACTCATCTAATAATTATCTCCGGGGAGATTCCGAAGAAAATAGTTCATTGAGAAGATTAAGTCTTCTGGATGAATTTCCGGAGAAAACACACCCGGAAGGGCTCAACATGGCGGATGAGTTGACCATGAATGGAAATAAAATGACAATGGAAGAACTGTTCTATTTTGTCAGAGAGCAGTATCCAACGATTATCGGAAATGATAGTAAAATTGATTACATAGGAGTTCTGGATTATCTACGAGATAACACAGATGTTCCGTATTCTAAGCCAGATGCACCGGGGCTTGCAGCAGAAGAAGTAAGTCGTCTTTTGGAAGTAAAGAAAAAAGGACAGAATGCTATAGCTGAGTTAAAAAAGATGGCAGAAGCATTTGCTGTTAGATTTAAGTTAGAAAAATGCATGTCTATGTCTTGGCTGGATGGTTCAAATACAAAAACACGCCGCTATTTATGGGCACCATTAAAATACGGAAAATATGCGGATAATCCAGTAAGTGTATCGGTGTTTGTAGAAAAACGTAACAGCGATACTTGTTATCGAGTAAGTTTGGAAATAAAAAATGATGGTGATGACAAAGACATAATGAAACAGTACCATTCACATTTAGACATTCCTCTTAATGTGGCGGCAGACCTGGTTTATGTTTCTGTTTCTGGTAGCAATGAGTGGGGAACTCCAGATATTTTGAATAAGACGCAAGATGAAATAAAGCAGGAAGTTGAATCTGGAAAGCTCAAGAAAGTGCAAATATGTAAGTACATTGATAGAAAGCCAGATGAAACAAACGCTTATTATCATACAGAAATAACTAAGGCCATAGCAGCTATACTGCCATATTATGACCATGTACTTGGAATTGAAAAGATAGAGTATTATCCAAGTCTTGCTGAATATGATCCAGGAATTACTGCAGAAGAATATGAAAGAATTCTGAGTGATGAGAATATTGTAAAAAGCGCATGGTTAGATACCCTTCATTATTTGTATTTGATGGGTGGAATAGGAACCTGCAAGCAGATAGCGAATAAATATGGAAATGGCGCCGCGCATTATAACACGAATGCAATCAATGTTGCTAAGGCTGTACATAAGGAAACAAACTGTCCGTTATGTGCAAGAGATACAGGAGAAAATCAATACTGGCCAGTTTTGTTCTATGGACGAGATTTGGCAGACAGTGCCGATGGTGTATTTTCTTATAAAATGAGAGAGCCTTTGATGGAGGCAATCAAAGCATTAGAGGAAAGAGGTGTGTTCCAGGAGATGAAAGAAGCAAATAAAGAGTTTGATATGAATTTAATATTATATGGACCTCCTGGAACAGGAAAAACATATAATTCTGCTACATACGCTGTTGCAATTTGCGATGGGAAGTCTGTAGATGAACTTACAGATTATGACGCAGTTATGAAAAGATACAATGAATTAAAAAAAGCTGGAAGAATAGCATTTACTACATTTCATCAATCATATGGATATGAGGAATTTATAGAGGGAATTAAACCGATTATTGATGAGAATAAGCAAGATATTGGATATACAATAGAACCAGGGGTATTTAAGGAGTTTTGCGAAAATGCGAGAAGCATTGTTCGAACAAAAAACGGTGATTCTATTGATGCAGGGGCTAGAATATGGAAGTTAACCATTATGAATGGAGATATGAATCAAGTAAAACAGGAATGCTTTGAAGAAAATAATGTTCGAATGGGATTTGACATGGATTCAGATGAAGCGCGTTCTTTCGTAGAAGATGTGAAGCTTGGTGATATTATTTTGTCATTTAAAACTCGAAAGACAATTGATGGAATTGCAATAGTAACAGACGAAGCAGTTGAGCTGCAAGATAAGAGTATGTATAAGACTGCGAGAGCAGTGAAATGGCTTGCAAAAAATATTGATGAGGATATTACTGATATAAATAATGGTAAGTTACTTCATAGAATGACTTTTGCAAAAGTTCCTAATATGAATGTAAAGGATGTTATTAAGTTAGCTGAGAAAATAAATCCAGGCTTAGAAAGTACAGTAATTGAAGAAAATACAGAGCCGCATGTATTTATTATTGATGAAATTAACAGAGGAAATATCTCAAAAATATTCGGGGAATTAATTACATTAATTGAAAGTACAAAGAGAGCTGGGATGTCTGAATCAGCATCAGCTATATTACCATATTCAGGAGATGAATTTAGTGTACCATCTAATGTGTATATACTTGGAACAATGAATACAGCAGACAGATCAATTGCATTGATGGATACAGCGCTTCGGAGAAGATTCCAGTTTATTGAAATGATGCCGGATTCAGATGTGCTTAGAAAGATTCATGCGGATAAGGTAGAGGATTTGGATGTTGCAGCAATGCTTGATAAAATCAATGAAAGAATTACATTCTTATATGATAGAGAACATACAATTGGACATGCATTCTTTACCGGACTTAAGGATGACGCATCACTTTCAAAGCTGCAGTCTATATTTGAAAAATCTGTAATTCCATTATTACAGGAATATTTCTATGAGGACTATCAGAAGATACAGCTTGTATTGGGCGATAACGCCAAGAGTGATGATAGCTTGAAGTTTATTCTTGATGAGAAAGTAGTAGCAAAGAATATTTTCAAAGGTAATGTTGAAGACGTGATTGATCTTCCGGAAAAGAGATATTCAATCAATAAGGTAGCCTTTGGCAATATCAATAGTTATAAGGAAATTTTGTAAAGCGTGGTGATAACATGGGTAAACCGTTTGAGGTAAAAGAGTTTGACTCCATTATCTGCAATGCGGATTATAAAGATGATGAAAAATACAAATATTTGAATCAGAAAGAATTCAGTAATCTGGTGGCGTTTATCCATGAGTTTACCGGAGATGCGGATAGCGCAGATGCGTTAGACTTTATGAAGATTGGCTACCGACGTAATGTTGGAGAAGTAGTCTCTATAAAGAACTACGTTGGTCTGATTCAAATGAAGAATGGTTTCCAGCTCCAGGTACTTCCAAAGATATCGTTTGGAGCGGAAGACGAAGGAAATGTGCAAACCAAGAGAGTGTTCCTTAGAATGCTCCGAAGCATGAAGGATTTTCCAAGTAAGGTTTTCAACGATGCTTCTTTAAAAGTAGACCAGATGAATTTATACGAGCTGTTTATCAATATGTATCTGCAGGAAGTCAGACAGTTGGTGAAACGCGGTATAAAGTCAAATTATGTTGGACAGGAAGATAATTTGCGTTATTACAAAGGAAAACTGCTTGTAAATCAGCAGGTGAGGGCGAATTTGGCCCACAAGGAACGCTTTTACGTAGCTTATGAAGAATTCCATCCCAATAGGGCAGAAAACCGGCTTGTAAAGGCAACACTCGCAAAGTTACAGAAATTGACGACAAGTGCAGAAAACTCAAAAGAAATAAGACAGTTACTAACAGCTTTTGAAATGGTGGATGCTTCGGTAAACTATGCGAAGGACTTTTCACAGGTAGTTATCAATAGAAATACTAAGGATTATGAAATGCTGATGCAGTGGGCAAAGGTATTTCTGATGAATAAGAGTTTTACGACGTTCTCCGGATCCACAGCATCAAGAGCCTTGCTGTTCCCGATGGAGTCTGTATATGAAAGTTATGTAGCACAGCAGATGAAAAAGGTGATGAGTCCGGAAGGCTGGGATGTATCCAGCCAAGACAAAGGACACTATCTTTTTACAGAACCAAGGCGACAGTTTGCGCTAAGGCCGGATATTGTTATGAAAAGAGGAGAGCGTACAGTAATTCTGGATACTAAGTGGAAAAGCCTTGTTGATAACGAAAGAGTAAATTATGGTATTTCACAAGCGGATATGTATCAGATGTATGCATACTCGAAGAAATATAACACACCTGAAATATGGCTGTTATACCCGGTGAATGATGAAATGAGAAATCATTATCCAATCCGGTTTGAGAGTGGAGATGGAACAACAGTAAATTTGCATTTTGTTGATGTCGATAAAATAGAAGAAAGTTTGCAAGAACTTAGAAGCAAATTGGAAGAAGGTGAATAGGATGGCCAATACAAAATTTGACAAACTCATAGGGCTATTAGAACCATTGGAAAATAATAGTGTTGGAGAATGGATAATAGATAAAGAGCACAAAGGAACAGAAGACGATCCTAAACACTTCCCATGGGATAAATTTGGGAATAGAGAGTGATTAGGATATGATAAGGACAGTAAAAGGCGATATTACAAAAATTAGAAATGTACAGGCAATTGTAAATGCAGCAAATAACTCACTTCTTGGTGGAGGCGGTGTAGATGGTGCTATTCACAGAGCAGCGGGACCGGAACTTCTGGCAGAGTGCAGGACACTTCACGGATGTGAGACTGGAGAAGCAAAGATAACAAAAGCCTATAATCTGCCATGTGAGTATGTGATTCATACTGTGGGACCGATATGGAATGGTGGCAGGAATAGAGAAGAGGAACTTCTTGCTAACTGCTATTTTAATTCCATGAAGCTGGCAATGGATAATGGAATAAGGTCTATTGCATTTCCTTCCATATCAACGGGAGCATATGGTTTTCCGGTTGAGTTGGCAGCAAATATTGCATTACATACAGTAAACAGGTTCTTGCAGGATAATCTGAACAGCTTCGATTTGGTGGAATGGGTGCTGTTTGATACTCATACTGAATCGGTGTACGAAGCTGCGGAAAAATCATACATGGAAGATGACAGTGACGATTTTGATTTTTGATTAAAGTTTTGATTGATGATTTTGGAACAAAGATTCGAATTACGAGGGCAGACTTTGGGACTCGTAAAGTCATATACTAAAGACAATCAAAGAGCTGATATCATTTACAACTAATAAGGGAGCTTGTGATTTTGAGAAATAACAAGAATTCTATTGGAGAAAACGTAATTTTGTTTCTGGTAGCTATTGGAGTATTTGCTATCATAGGCGTATTCGCAGGATGGTGGTCTGGTTCTGATGATGAAGAGTATTATGATTATGACTATTCACCATCAAGTTCATACTCGTCACATAGCAGTTCATCGTATAATTCAAGCGGCAGCTCAGGAAGCAGCAGTTATACACCAAAGAGCTATTCTTCCGGAAAATACAATAGTAGTAGTTCATCAGGAAGCAGTACAGATTCTTCAAGCAGCAGTACGAGCAACTATAGCAATTCCGGTAGCAGCTCTACATATTCAGGAAGCTCTTCAAGCAGCAGCTCCGGTTCAAAGAAATATTATCATGATTCATACGATGATGGTTATGATGATGTCTATATGGATGGAGACTATGATGATGACAGATACGACAGCGATGACGATTATGCTGCCGGTGTAGATGATGCTATTGATGACGATGACGAGGACTGGTAAAATAGTTAGAGGTGTACTGATATGCCATAGGATGGATACGGTGGAGATGAAAGCTTTCCCCATGATGGAAAACAGGGAAGATGCGGCTGTGGCGAGGGCTACAGTTGGGATGATAATGATGGCAAAGTCAAAAGAAGGTGGTAAGAGTGGGACTATTTAAGAAAAAGACAGTTACAAAGGCATATGATAAAGAAAATAAGAAACCGGTAATCAAAGCGAGCATATGTAATGGTGAGCAGGTTGCAGGCTTTAAGAACATTCATACAGGTAAGATAGAAGAAGTTATGCTGATTAAGAACCGGGCAGACCTTGATGCATTCAAGAAAATGTATGGAATAGATGGAGAGATAGAGAAGGAATATTAAACGAGGGATTTGAAAAAATTAAGAAGAAAGGTATAACAGGAAGTAAATAATGGTAAAGAAGATAATGCGTGATCCACTGTTTCTTGCACAGAAATCAGTGGATGCTACAGAAGATGATAAACAGGTGGTTACGGATTTACTTGACACATTGAAAGCAAATCTTGACCATTGTGTTGGAATGGCAGCTAACATGATTGGCGTGAAAAAGAATATCATAGTGGTTGCGGCTGGACCATTCCAGTTTGCCATGATTAATCCGGTGATTACCGGAAAATCAGGAGCTTTTCAGACGGAGGAAGGCTGTCTTTCGCTGGATGGTGTGAGACCATGCACAAGATATAAAGAGATTGAAGTGGATTATCTCGACCAGAATTTCAAAAAGAAACATGGCAAATACACAGGCTGGACAGCACAGATAATTCAGCATGAGGTGGACCATTGTAATGGGGTGGTCATATGAAGCTAAAGAACATATTAATAGTAGTGGACAATATCGAAGAGTCAATCCACTTCTATAACGAACTGTTTGGCCTTAATGTGATTTCGAGACAGGAAGGTAATGTAATAATGTCGGAGGGCCTGGTATTGCAGGATGCCGGAATATGGAAGGAAAGCATGCAGATACAGACTATTCCATATAACAACATGACGGAACTGTATTTTGAAGATAATGATATCGAAGGTGTAGTTAAAAAGCTGGAGTCAGGGAGGTATGAGGTCAGATATGCCACAGCACTGACAGAACTCGACGGAGGACAGAAGCTTGTAAGATTTTATGATCCGTCCGGAAACCTTATTGAGGTGCGCACACCATGGGATAAATTCGTGAATAGAGAGTGATTAGGTGTTCAGGTATCTGGATAAATACTCTCGTTTATTTGAAGAGGCTGGAAAAAAATGCAAATATTTGCAGACGAAGCTCACATAAGAATCATATCAAAGGACCGAAAGAGCGCACAGAGGAAGATGATGAGAGGTTTGCACAGTCGTTTGAGAAAATGATACTGATGGCAAAATCAAAGGAAGAACTAAGGAACACAGAACGGTAATAATATTTGTATTTTGCCCCTCAATCCGCTATACTATAACTAAGTATAGCGGATTGATACGTTTTGTGGAGGTTCATATGGTGAGTACTTTAAAACTGCCGGTAGGAATTGATAGTTTTGAAAAAATCAGAAGGAACAACTTTTATTATATTGACAAGACAAAGCTCATAGAGCAATTGGTTGAAACCGGTGGAGAGGTCACCCTTTTTACACGCCCGAGGCGTTTTGGAAAGACTCTCAATATGAGCATGCTAAAAAGTTTTTTTGAGATGGGCGCGGATGAGTCATTGTTTGATGGCTTATATATTTCAGGCAACAAAGAGCTTTGTGACAAATATATGGGAAAGTACCCGGTTATTTTTCTGTCACTCAAGAGTGCTGAAGGACGTTCATTTGATGATGCAAGATATATGATTACTGAGCTCATTGGGAGGGAAGCAGAAAAATTTAAGTTTCTGGAGCATAGTGAGGCTCTTTCAGAAAACGATAAGGACAGGTATAGGGCTATCATTTCGCTGTGTGATGGTAAATATACGATGGATGAGCAGCTTCTTGTATCAAGTCTGCAGAGTCTGTCGCAGTTATTGTTTATACACTATGGTCAGAAGGCTGTTATCCTCATAGACGAGTACGACGTCCCTCTGGATAAGGCATTCCAGAATGGTTACTATAAAGAGATGGTTTCACTTATCAGAGGACTCTTTGGAAAGGCACTCAAGACTAATGAGTTTCTGCAGTTTGCCGTACTCACAGGCTGTCTTCGTGTATCCAAGGAGAGTATTTTTACAGGTCTCAACAATTTTGAAATCAATTCCATTGTAGATATCGCCCATGATGAACAGTTTGGTTTTACTGATGATGAGGTCAGGAAGCTGCTTACGGATTATGACAGGGCTGAGCGTTACCCTGATGTAAAGGAGTGGTACGATGGCTATCATTTCGGTAATACCGACATTTATTGTCCGTGGGATGTAATCAATTTTGCCAAGAAGCTGGTTTTTGACACATCAGCCAGGCCGAGTGCATTCTGGATTAACAGCAGTGGCAATGACACGGTGAAGCGCTTTGTAGACAAGGCAGACCAGACCACGAGAGATGAGATAGAAAAGCTCGTGGCAGGTGGTTTTGTTGAGAAACAGCTCCGCCTTGACTTGACTTATGATGAGATTGACAATACTATAGACAATCTGTGGAGCGTACTTTTTACAACAGGCTACCTGACTACGGCTGGTGAGGTCAGGCTGCCTGACAGTGAGAGCTATGCCTACAAGCTGGTGATTCCAAATAAAGAGGTGCGTGAAGTGTTTGTTCTCCAGAGTCAGGAGTGGTTCAAGGCTGTTGTTGCAAAAGATGATGATACCATGAAGCTTTTATCTAGAGCTATCCTCGATAAAGATGAGAAACAGATTGCAAGACAGCTTAACATCGTTATGAGCCGCATGATAAGTATACTTGATACCAAGGCTTCTGATGATATGAAAGAGAACTTCTATCATGGTCTGCTCCTCGGCCTGCTTCGCGGAAGCAATCCGGGCTGGCTTATTAAGTCAAATCGTGAGTCGGGAGTCGGTTTCAGTGATATTTTAATCAAGCCGGAGGATCCGGATGCAGGCATCGTTATTGAAGTGAAATATGCAAAAGAGATGAAAAACCTTGATGCAGCGTGTGAGGCGGCTATGACGCAGATTAAGGAGAAGAGATATGATGAGGCTCTGCGCGATGAGGGCAGGTGCGATATTTTAGCATATGGCATTGCTTTTTGCAGGAAGAGATGCAGGGTTGTAGGAGAAAAAATAAATGATTAAAAACATAGTATTTGACATAGGAAACGTGCTTGTCAGGTTCCAGCCGGACGAGGCAATGCGTGAGATTGGCATTGAAGAAAATAAAATAGCAGCTTTAGCCCATGCAACATATGAAAACCCTGTCTGGGTTGAGCTGGACCGTGGTGTAATTCCTGAGAACGAGATAATTGATGAGATGGTTAAGGTGGCTCCACAGTATGAGGCGGATATCAGGAGGTTTTTCAAAGAGGGAAAGGCTTTTGTCGTAAAGGCATTCGACTATGCAGCAGACTGGATTAAGGAGTTAAAGAGCAGAGGCTATAAAGTGTATTTGTTATCGAATTATCCAAAGGATTACTTCGAGCTTCATACGCACAGTGAACTTAGTTTTGTGTCACTTGTTGACGGCAAAGTCATTTCAGCTATGGTTGGGATGATAAAGCCTGATGCCGGTATCTATCAGTGCCTGTTTGATAAATACAATCTGAATCCGAAAGAATGTGTGTTCATAGATGACAGACCGGAGAATATCGAAGGTGGCAGAAAGCTTGGTATGGAGGGAATTGTGTTTACAGACTATGAGACCGGAAAGAAAAAGCTGGAGCAGATGCTGATGGCAAAATCAAAGGAAGACTAATAAAGGATTGGAGCATTACAGATGAAGACAGCAATAGTATATGCATCAGTGCATCATGGAAACACAAAAAAGATAATTGACGAGATAGCAAAGACAAACGATGTCGAGCTGATAGATGCGACACAGACTGTAGAGAAAGACTTGTCGGAATATGATTTAATCGGTTTCGCATCAGGCGTATATGGTGGAAAGTTCCATCAGTCGGTGCTTAAGTTTGCATCAGTCAATCTCACAGACAATAAAAATGTGTTTCTTATCTGCACATATGGCGGCAGACCTGTCTTTAAGTCAATTGAGCAGGTAATAGCATACAAACATGACACCATTGTCGGAAGGTTTTCATGCAAGGGATTTGATACGTTCGGACCGTTCAAGCTGATTGGCGGTGTATCAAAGGGGCATCCGGATGAGAAGGATATTGTGGCGGCTGTAGAGTTTTACAACGGACTAACAGAACAGCCAGTGTTTCTGAAATAGAGAAACACTGGCTGTTTTTATAATCCTAGTTTTTTATAGCTCAAGATTTAGATAAATCTCATCACGTTCATCCTGCTCAATACCCAGATATTGCTGCGTTACTTTATAGGACGAGTGATTGTAGACGTCCATCAGCAGAGCAGGTGGTGTGCCGTTCTTCCAGGCGTGATATCCAAATGTCTTTCTCAGAGAGTGACAGCTGATATGTTCATCCTGAACGGTCTCCTCGGCAGCAGTTCTTACAATTCGGTATGCCTGAGCTCTGTTTAGTGGCTGCCTCCGGCAGGTGGCTTTCGTAAAAATAAACTCATGTTCAGTCGGATGCCGTTCGTTGAAATATGCCCGTAGAGCATCGGTGGCATTGCAGTTTAGAGTGACATAGTTATTCTTGCCGGTCTTTTGCTCGTTGACAAGAAAATGAGAGCGAAATACATGGTGCTCGAAATTGTATACGTTATCCCACTTCAATTTAAGCAGGTCACTGATTCTTAGTGCTGTGTTTAATCCCATAACAATTAAACAGTAATTGCGGCGGTTTGGATGGATATCTTTATAATACATCCTGAAAGCCGCCAGTTCATCCTTATTTCGGATTGGCTGTGTAGTTCCCATTGAATACTCCTTTGCGGTAGAAAATATTATCAGGCACATGCCGCAAGACAGACTCTTCCCCGGAATATCCAAAATCCACAACAAAATAATAGTAATTATAAAAAGCAAAAAATGCAACATTTTATAGTAAAATGTTACATTTTTTCGCAGATTAATAAGGGGTCAAAACAGAAGTTGATTAAATAACATCAAATATTTATGCCGGTTTAGTCATATTTCATCAAGAATTGCTTTATCTTTAACACGATATAGTTGAATCCAGTGAGATTAATTAAAAATGATAGAAAAATATAAAGAAAATTATTTAAAAAAATTTTTTTCTTGGGGTTAAGTTCTAAAAATGGTGTCCGATATAGTAGGTATAGAGCAAAAAATGTAACATTTTACTATAAAATGTTGCATAATTCGGAAAAGCATGGACAAAGCTATTCCCTAGTGCATGGAGGTAGAAAATGCTCAAATTATCATTAAAGGAAGGGCAATATGTAAATATCGGAGATGATATCCGAATCGTGTTCGCGGGTGGAACAGGAAAGCACTGTCGATTACTGATAGATGCTCCCAAAGAACTGAATATCGCAAGATCCAACAACGAACCGGACCCAGCGAAGCGAAAAGATACATATTATCCTGAACCTGAGTTTTCCAGTGAAGCAAAGAAACAAATCAAGCAAATCATCTGGAATGAGAAAGAACGTCAGAAAAAGACGCAAAGCAACTAATCAAGTTAATAGGCGGCCGTGGCATCTGCCACACCCGGGAAGCCGCTTGTTATAGAAAACCGCAACTGCTTAAATAAAAATAAGCACAAAGCAGCTGCAAAACCCTCGGGAAAAGGATTTCCAGAGGTCAAACATAATAACCCACAGTGTGGGACAAGGAGGATTATATTATGGTAGTACAACACAACATGCAGGCAGCAAATGCCAACAGAATGCTCAACGTAACAACAGGTCAGCAGGCTAAATCTACAGAGAAGCTTTCTTCTGGTTACAGAATCAATCGTGCAGCAGATGATGCAGCAGGACTTACAATTTCTGAGAAGATGAGAAAGCAGATCAAGGGACTTGACAGAGCATCAACAAACGCAGAGGATGGTGTTTCAGCAGTACAGACTGCAGAAGGTGCCCTCACAGAGGTTCACTCAATGCTTCAGCGTATGAATGAGCTTGCAACACAGTCTGCAAACGGAACAAACTCTAACACAGACCGTAAGGCAATACAGGACGAGATTGACCAGCTTACAACAGAGATTGATCGTGTATCAGAGACAACAAAGTTCAATGAGACATACCTCTTAAAGGGTGACGGAGCAGAGAAGGCACATAAAGTAAATGCACATGATGCAGGACTTGATGGAGTTACACTCACAGATAAGGGTGATACAGTTGATGTTACATTAAAAGAGCTTAAGGCTGGCGATAAGGTTAGCATTGCTGGTAAGAACTATACAATTGGTTCTTCAGCTACTGATATACAGAATAAAATTACAGCTGGAACAAATACTGCAAAGAAGTCATACACAGTTAATGGAAAAACATATCAGGTAAGCGATACGGAGGTGTTTGATTCAACTGGAAATAATAAGTTAAAGAAAGCTGACTTAACTGGAAATGCTGGTGATACAGCTGATGCTACACTTGATGATTTAAAGGCTCTAGTTACAGATGGTTCAACAGTAACTATTGGAACAAAAACATATACAGCCATGACAGATGCAGCTGGCGCTGCCGATGGTATTGATGACAATGACTCAACAGTTATTACTGCCGGAAAAGCATATCAGTTACAGACCGCTGAAATCGTTAAGGCAAGTAGTATTGGAGCTGATACAGCAGCCACAACTGCAACAAACGCTACACATGATGCAGCAACCACAACATTCAGCCTTACCAAGGGAACTGTTTCATACAAAGATGCCTTAAGCTTCAACCTCCACGTAGGTGCAGATGCTGACATGACAAACAAGATTACAGTCAACATCGACTCAATGAACTCAGCAGGACTTGGAGTTAAGGGTATCAAGGCGGATACAGAGCAGGATGCTACATACGCTATTGATGCAATCGCAGATGCAATCTCAGCAGTATCTTCACAGCGTTCAGCACTTGGTGCTGTTCAGAACCGTCTTGAGCACACAATCAACAACCTCGACAACGTAGTTGAGAATACTACATCAGCTGAGTCTCGTATCCGTGATACAGATATGGCTGAAGAGATGGTTAACTACAGCAAGAACAACATTCTTGCTCAGGCTGGACAGTCTATGCTTGCACAGGCTAATCAGTCTAACCAGGGTGTTCTTTCACTCTTACAGTAATCATCTACAATTTAATGTTGTACAAAGCGAAAAGAGCTCGAAAGAGCAATGTCATTAAGTTAAGAATTTTGACATAATTATAAAACACATCATATTTGCAATTGTTTGATAAATATGATGTGTTTTTTCTTTTGTCTATTTTGCAGCACAACAAAAAGACAGATTGTTTATCTGTCAAAAAACTTATAATTATCTATGATTAAGCCACTCTATATAGAAAGCTTACAGATGCCTGGGGTTTGACTTTGCGAGGGTCTTTTCGACCAGGTCTTACTGGTAATACATGCTTTTCTACAACAATAAAGACCTTAGAAGATGCTCAGAAGCAATAAAAGCTAAGAATGATGATAAGACAGAAGCAAGGACAAAATGATTTTTGAAAGCCCGGAGATGTTAAAATGGTAAATAATAATGCCGGTTTGTCAAAAGTAAATTATAAACAATTTATAAATTATTAGCACTCCCTCTTGACGAGTGCTAATTTTGGGTGTATAACATAGACAAGAACAAAGGAAAGGAACAAAAAGCAAAGGCTTTGAGTTCTTGAAACATCCCG
>ERZ860590.685-NODE-685-length-24166-cov-3.018498_pt1 | contig 24166 bp, 24 predicted proteins | sample MGYA00509975_ERZ860590 | MGnify/ENA primary metagenome ERZ860590 (study PRJEB30046, sample SAMN00715250) | human gut metagenome | study: EMG produced TPA metagenomics assembly of the A metagenome-wide association study of gut microbiota in type 2... | reverse complement strand
GCTGCCAACTATTATTCGCCTCAACAATGAGTTTTTTTACTAACGATTTCTACTACCTTCCCAAAGCGACCACAACAATCAAAAATATTGTTTACACATCAGTCTCATATCACCGGAGTAAGTTGACTATTGATAAACCATTTCAAGATATTAATAGCTGATCATACTTCCCCAAAGTGCTTATTTATAGCGAAGGCAAATAGCATAAACTGAAGGGCGAATTGTTAAATCATACCGTGAATGAGCTGAAGAACAAGCATAAAAATTATATCATTTACATGACTTATGTGTTTTAGTTAAATGATAAATAGGCAGTATAAAATCCAATTCAACAGCCGAGTTCAAGCGATTAATTTTTTGATGAGCTTATCAAGCACGAGCAGCGATACCAGCAAATCCACTTGGTTGCTTGAAGAATATGACTCCTTCAACACATAGCAGATTATCTCCGCCGTTGGTAGAGAACCGTTCACCGTTGTTAGTCAACAGTTATAAATTTATATTAATGATTAGAAGAATCTATCTCGGGGTAGATCATCAACATTACTTATTCTAAACCACGTTACACATGATCTCCGGGGCAGCGAAGTCATCAAAAAAGAGTATTATAAAACTCCGCCCTTAAGGAGAAAGGTTTCCTGGCGGTTGTAATGCCGTTGACGATACAGCGCACAACACGGATATAAACAACCATTTGATTGATTAATATCTGAAGGGCTGTTTATATTTAATCAAGCTAACGATTCATTAATCTTTACATAGAGATGAGGTAATGTGGCCTCATTGCGATTCACATCCAGATAATCCGCCCCCCACTGCAGCATCTGCCGCTCTACCGCATCTCTCGGCCATAGCCCCGACTCAATCAACGACCTACACGCCATTGCCCTGAAACCATGTCCACAAAAAGCAGCTCTCAATTTCCATTCATGCTTTATACCTTTTCTAATAGGCTTTTGCTTCAGGCTTAGCCGAACGAACCTTCACATCACTCAAAGCCATGATGAATACCCTTTCAAGGGTTTTGTGTGGGTACAAACATTATCCAATCGGGATATACCCGCAGCTGTAGCTGTACCCGCATCAGTAAGTTGATGTAGATTCGAAAAATAGCGGAAACCCTGTGTGACACTGATTTCAGGCACAAAAAAAGACGTCTGTTGACGTCTATTGATGGTGCGAAGGCCGGACTCGAATTTCACACCCAATAGACTGATATCAATGTTGTTTAGAAATAGGAATAAATAGTTATACCCGCACTTGTACCCACAAGTTAAAATCCGTACAAAAAATAAGCATTGCGAGTGGGTATAAAGCCATAACAGTAGAACACCGATATGGCAGTCAAAGCAAGATTCAGGCAGGCAGGAAAGTTTTCTTCAGAGGCACCAAAAGTTTAGTCTCGATATCAACTTGTTCGTAGTTCTCAATAAGCGCACGGACGAGATCATCAAGTGTCCAGAGCGTCAGTGGTATTGTCGAACGGTCGGCTTCATATCGAGCATCTTTCGTAAAACCCCCTGTACTGACATAAAGCCCGCGATCGTCTTTATGGCGACCGCCGATAAAGCTGCGTATCTGTTGGCTTCCCATCTGTTCCCTGCGGTGCTTTACTTCAACGATGATACGCGGATTTTCAAAACCGAACCCATCAGGTGAAGCAATGATGTCTTTACCCCGATCAGCTCCCGCAGGTGAGACCTGCGTTTTATAGCCCATACTGCGTAAAACTCCGGCAACAAGATTTTGCATCTCATCCCAGTCAAGAGAGTTGATACGATCTTTGATACCCTCAAACGCCAGCATTTCCATATCGCGAAGCGGATCAGAAACAACCTCATCTTCATCCATCGCAATTGGATTCTGAGTAATTACATCCGCAGTGGGTTTCTTATCCTGCAAAAGCTCTTCTAGCGCATATTCTGGAAGCTGGAAAACCGTCAGCGTAGAACCCAATGTGTTTTTGGTAGCAACAGACAGTCTATCGCGGTCGATTTCTTGAGTATTCCATTTAACCTGCCGAGCGATACCCATCCCCTCTTCCACCCATTCAGGATGATACTGGAAGTCTGAAGTAACTTTGCCTAGCAAATAAGTACGGTTAGCTGGCGAATAGGTAATAACCCAATCACCCTTTTGGATCTCATTCACAAAACGCCAGACCTGCGATGCGCCAGAACGGGCTGTTCCGAGCTTTGTTAAGGGATCAGCCTCCTGGTATAAGGCGAGTAACTGGGCTCGGGATAGGCCGGGTTTGACTAATGGAGCCAGCTGAGACCAACCGATGCCTACAATTTGCTTATCGCGAAAATCGTCATAGAGCTTGCCGCCGTCACCGCGGATCATCCACATTCTGTTGCCCATACCAGTCCCTTCATGAGGAAAAGAAATTATGCTGGATCATAAGCTTGTTCGTAGTATGCGTCAAAACCATCAACAACGACGGCCCAGCATTCCCGGATTGTGCTTACGATAATGTGCCCAGTTAAAATTACAGCTTCAATTTGCATGATATTTCGTCCATATAAGTAAAAGCACCAACCAGCATCGGCAGGTGCTTTTTGGAGTGAGTAAATAAATAAGACTGCAATGTGAATCAGGAAGGCTATTCCCAATGTTCACCGTGCCGCGCTTTCAATAAACCTGTTGCCTGTCGCGCCCGCAGAATATCGACTGCCCGCAGATATGGGGATTGTTCTTGCCAGTCGAATCCCCTGCGATCAATACGAACCAGCCCGTACTTTTCCACCAGAAAATTAACGGCATCGGCCAAAGATATACCGGCATCGATATGTTCCTGAATTACCGTTTCATCACTGAATGGCGTGTCGTTGAGTATCAGGCCATAATGTTGTTCCAGCAGGCGTGCAAGCAGCATTTGCCAGACAGCCACGGGCGACAGACATAGCTTCGCCGCCTGCGGATTTGTTGCAGGTAGAGTTTTCATATTTGCTCTTGTGAAAGTAGTTAACGATGGGTGGAGTAAACGGCGATGTATACGTAGCCGCAACTGCCAAGGGTATCGGCTTCGCAGATGAAACCATTGTGGTACAGGGTGACACAGTGGGCATGGCGAGGATTCATTTCACCAGTAGTCAGCATCGATTCCATCTGGCTGATAAAATGCGGGAATGCCACATCCAGCTTAAGACATTCTGCTTCGCTGAACTTACCGGTGATACTGGCCCGGTCAGCCAGATAGTGCAGCCGGTTTCCCTCCTGTACCAGACGAGCGCCAAAGCAAGGTGTCACATTACGATTCAGACCCCACTTGAGAAATGAATCGTTCTCTGAGTCAGTAGATTTCATTGCAGTACCCTCATATCCAGCCTCGCTCTGCAAAAGACACAATTCCATCTGATCCGATAACCAGATGATCGAGAGTGTTCACATCAACCAGTGCCAGCGCTTCTTTAAGCCTGCCTGTAATGTTGCGGTCACATTGGCTGGGCTCCGGATCACCGGATGGATGGTTATGCGCCAGCACAACAGCAGCAGCATTGAAGCGAAGCGCTGACTTCACCACCTCACGGGGATGGACCTGGACATGGTTAACCGAACCGGCAAATAGCGTTTCACTCTCCAGTAAACGGTGCTGGTTATCGAGATAGAGCACCATAAACACTTCCCGTTCTTGTCCTGCCAGCTGTAACCGAAGCCAGTCACGGGCAGCCGTGCTTGAGGTAAAGGACATGCCGGGCTGGCGCAGATATTTATCCAGCAGGTTGATAGCACGTCGAATGGTCCGTTGGGCATAAGGTGTCAATCCGGAGGTCGCGGGGAGCAGGCAACTATGCTGGGCCATAACCGCCAGCGGAAAGAGTTCAGGCTGCGATGATACCGGGGATAATGCGATATTCATGTCAGGTATTCCTCAGTCTATTAGATACATAATGGCGCTGCATTCCGGATGGTTTAGCGCGTAGTCACGTAAGCGATAATAGTGCTCAGTCATCGCGTCACATTCGGTGCGACAAGCGTGGTGGCTGTATGCCATCAGGCAGGCCGCTATACCGGCAGCCTCTCCGCTCATCTCCGCATCGTTTCCATTCATCGGGTTGAACAACGTCCACTTCTCACCGTCGGGCTCCGGAGCCATAAATGCGCCGCCGTTGCTGAGTGTGTAAAAGCTCCAGACGCCGCCGCTGTAATCAGCGCACAGACGATCCATCCAGCCAAATATTTGGGGCTCAAGGGTTATCCATTGTGGGATAGATCCAAAGCGCTTTGGCCAGAAGCCGATACGTAACTCGTCAGGGACTACCGAGGCAGTAATTGCTGCCTGCTCAGCAAACTCAGGGTTGTGGGTATCCATTAAACTATCTCCTTATGCCGGAACGGTTGTTTAACGCCCGAAAAATTCGAGCATGTTTTCTGCCATAATCCACAGGGCGCGATTGAGTTTCACATCGCCGTCAATGCCGATAACAGCACGGGTGCGGCTGCTTTTCCCCTGAGCGGTTCGCCCTGACAGACCACCTTTCATCAGGTTCTCCTGCACGCGCTGGTATACGGTCCACAGGTCATCGCTGTCATCCTCCCGGCGACGCGGGGTCAGCAACTGCGATACCGTGACCGGCTGGTGGTCATCACCAAATCGATATTTCAGTGCGGCATTCGCCAGCGCGTGACGGGCCGGGGCTGGCAGCGCCAGCGACTGCATTGCATCGCGCTTCTCATCCACCCGGTCAAACACCCCGAGCACTTCGTAAGCCCCTTCAATCACCTTCTCGACGACATTACCTTTATGCGGTACCCGCACTTCCCCGAATGACTGGCCACAAACCAGACCGTTGGTACAGACGCCGCGAAACAGTCCCGGCAGCATCTGGTAACTCGACGAACCATCATGGCTGTTGAGAAGAATGATTTCCGGAACCTGATGGCCAGTCAGTTGACCGGCACGACGCAGGCGCAGCATGTGTTTGGTATGCTCCCGCTTGCTCTGGTCGCGAACCTTTGTCTGGCAGGCAAAGAACGGCTCAAAGCCTTCCCGCTGCAGGCTTTCGAGAATGGTGATGGTCGGGATGTAGGTGTACCTGTCTGAACGAGATTCATGCTTGTCACTCCCGAACACGCTGGGTACATGACTCATCAGCTCTTCGTAGGTCAGAGGCCGGTCACGGCGTATCTGGTTTATACGACCAAAGCGGCTGGCTAATCGCATGGCTAACTCCTTATCTGATAATGAAATAAAAACAAAAAGGCCATGTTCCCGAAGGAACATGGCCTGTTGGTATCTGGTATTGGTGTGTTGCGGGGTGGAGAGGTCTGAAATGTAAGTAACTAATCGCTGTAGTGTGTGGTCCGGCACTCACTGAGGTCAGACAGCTCTTTTTGCGTATTTTCCAAGCCCGGACTAAAGGAGCCAACTTTGTTATTGTTGATGTAAACATCGAAATTAGACGACTGACCCAGCGCGTCAATAAATGACACCCAGGCATTATCGCCATTCCTCCAACCGAGGGATGAAGGTAACGGATACTGACTGTTATCCATGACCACCGTTATTTCTGTCCCGTCGTCGTGAGAATCCAGCATCGTACCATTGGGCAGGGTTACTAATACGCCATGCTGTAGAATGTTTTGCTCATCCGGATTACCGGTGCAGTTGAGGTTAAAAATGACCTTCTCGGGGCTACTGATAATGTATTCCGTCACCCCCATACCAAAACCACTCGTCCACATATTGGGAATAGCCTGTGCTGTTGATACAGAAGCCAGCATAGCTAATGTAACTATTACGTAAGGCAGTCGCATAATGTTGTCCTCAAATCATGTAATAAAGCTTTTGTTGTTCAAAACAATAAAGTAATGAAAAAGCAGTTGGATTATTTTATTTGTTTGTAGCGAAACGCTTCTTTCCCGGCATAAATCCCGACGAGATCGTCATAACGAGGGTCCTTTTTATTCGGGCGGAACGTCACTTTCATATCGGGACTGCACATATCCTTCATGGTGAGGTTGAATTCTTTACCTGGCGTAATGGTATAACCTGTTGCCACATCGTCTTTACTGGGAGTGATCCACCCCCATATTCCACCCGGACAATCTCTTGAAGGTCTCGAGCGAACAACAATAAACCATCCCATTGAATCCACTTCCGTCGCTGTACACAGTTTTCTGACCTGGCGGTGGGCATCACACCAGAATATATTCCCACTCTTATTATTCACTGCCGCTGGCAGGAACCCGCTATAAGGACGTGCTGCGTGAGCATTACCTGCGATAAGTAAGGGGAACAACATGACTGGCAGTAAAGACAATAAGTTCAATTTTTTCATTGCATTAACCTTACATTTAATTATGGAGACCATCTCTAATCAGTTTGTCCGGATTGCCCCCGACTTTCTGAGGGAGAAAATGAATTCAGCGACTGCTGAATAAAACGGAAATGAGGTAAGGCAGAGATAAAATGCTTATCCTCCGACAGCTGATAGAGAAGCTCACTGCGAATAAATGTTTCCCGCGATGGCCTTACCAGATGAATCTCATCCAGCCGGAAGACACGTAATTGCCTGTTATGTTCAGCGACAAGGTACCAGTAACCGTCAAGAGCGATTAGCCGGTAAGGTGCGATGGCCTCATGACGCTCCCCTTCAGTCAGAACGGTGATGCGCTGACATCCCGAAATAGCTCTGACCAGCCTGTAGAAGGAGAGCTTTCCTGCCGGGGGATGAGGTCTGTCCTGATGCCATACCAGACAGGGTCTATCATCACAGTCCAGCAGGCTGCTGACCAGTCGCCGGTCAAAGCCCGGGAAAACTCCGGCCAACCCCGTGCGGTGAGCAAAGGTCAGAATATCTATTTCCTGCCGCGTACTGTGAATATCTGAGCGCAGACTGCACTGCCCCTGGTAGTAATCCAGGTCGAGATACATCAGACGCTCCCGAAAGTCACGACGCAGCGTGCGCTCTGACACCCCGAATTCAGTTGCCAGTTTGCGAATAAACAGAGTTTCACCGGACACCAGGCGGCTAATAATCAACGACAACCTGACGGCAAGCCGGTCATGTCGCCGCTCCTGAAGCGTCATGAAAGATTTCACCTGAGAAGTTGAATTAATAATGATTACTTTAAAGGAAGGAGTGGACAGGGTATGGACAACATCGGAACTATTTTTTATTAGCCCCCCGGGCTTATGAACGCTCGTCTGACAGATAATGATACTTCTCCTGATTTAATTGATGATAAAACGCAGTGGAAAGGACGTGTCCACAATCAACAAATCATTAACAACCAGTTCATCATTCGCAGAGAAAATTGCGATGTCAAAAGAATATCCAGTCCCAGACGGCCCGTGCGACCGACACCACCGCATCACGCACGCTACGAATCACCGTTTTCAGCGATGCAGACAGAAACGATGATGACTCAGCCGTATCGAAACCCCGACCCACAGCTTCAACGAAACTGTCACGGGCCTGCGACTTTACTGGCTCTGTGCAGAGTTTCCTGTGCAGTTGTGTCACCACCGGGCTGGTGGCGCGGTCAGGCAGACAGCGCATCATGGCTGCCACCATCTCCTCAATGCCCCATCCAGTGCTGGCGGACACCACACAGACCGGATGAAGCGGTTTAAACATCGCCATAATCGCAGCCTGCTTCGCTTTAAGATTTCCCAGTTGATGCGGTGAAGGTTTGCTAGTCAGGGTATCCCACTCATGACAGGGTTCGATTTTGTCGGCCTGGTTAATCACAAACAGTACCTTTTGCCTGTAAGGTTGCATCACACCGCGCCAGAACTGCTCGTCCACGGTTAGTGCCCGATCATCGGCCTTAATGACCCACAGCACCAGGTCCAGTTCAGGTAGCATGCGCCGGTACAGCGCGCGGTATTCATGGTCCCGCTGCCCGTTTTCGCCCACGCCCGGTAAATCGACAATCATCAGACTGTGACGACCGCTGCGCAACCGGAAGCGCAGTACGTCGCGAGTACAGGCGTTCACGTCACTCACCGGGGACACCTCGCCCCGGAAAAGTTCGTTGCAGAGGGAGGATTTACCAGCACCACTTTTGCCCATGATGCCAATCACCGGCTCGTAATGGGTCAGGTTCTGGATGCGTTCAAGAATAAGCTGGCGAAGTGTGCACGGAAGCGACGCGAGCGGTTGTTCAAAGGCCTGAAGGCCGTCAGGTTTATTCATACAGTAGTCTCAGCGTGAAAAATTAAAAACCCCGCGATCCAGTCAGGAAGGCGGGGGATTCACAGAGATGATATCTATCTGAAATTATTTGGAATTTTTTATTAACACATAAAGAACTTTGTGCAGTCCTAGACTGAACGATGTCCACTCTGTGCCAGAAGCGAACCTTACTGTGATCAATGTATTAATCAACCGGGAACAGGTCAGTTACACACCTTTTCACCTTCTTTCTAAAGATGTAAAGTACAAATATGGCAATTGCTCTCTAAAATGAAAAAAAGGGCTTCAAATGATAAAATGTTTTCTTTCACACAGTTCAAATGACAAGGACTATGTACGAGTTGTTGCCTCAGGGCTCCGTAAAGAAACTCTCATTTTCGATGAGCAGACTTTTGAAAAAGGCATGTCCCCATCAGAAGAAATATTAAATGGGTTAGATGACACCTCTCTTTTTGTTTTATTTCTTTCTGATTTTGCATTAGAGTCTGATTGGGTTAAAGAGGAAGTTCGCTTGGCCAAGAAAAAAGTTGAAGATGGTCATCTACATCGGATTTATCCAATTATAATAGATGACAAAATAACTTTTTCAGACCCACGAATCCCATCCTGGATGAAAGATGGCTTTAATATTCAACCAATTCGGAAGCCTAATGTTGCAGTTAGAAAAATTAATGCCAGACTGCGAGAAATTGCATTTAAAACACATCCTGCATTGAAAGAAAGACAGAAAATATTTGTAGGAAGAAATGAGAAAACAAATAATGTTGAGCAACGTTTTGATGATTTTGATAAATCTCCTCCGATAGTCTTTATTGCTTCAGGCTTAGACTCAATTGGCCGCAAATCTTTTATGAAAAATGCTCTTATAAAATCTAACGCTATAAGAGAGTCTTATGAATTCCCTGTAATACAAATCGAGTCTTCAGATAGCATTGAAGACTTTATCTTAAAAATAGACGATCTTGGCTTATGCGATATTGGAAAAATTCATGATTTAATGACTACTTCAATAAGCGATAAAATTAATATTGCGGTAAAACTTATAGAAGGAATTATAGAAGAAAAAGAACGAATCCTAATTGAAGATAAAGGGGCTATAGTTCAACCCGATAGTACAATTGTAAGTTGGTTTGTAAGGGTTACAGATCATATTAAACATTATGGCCACTTGACCTTCTGTATTGCATCTAAGTTTAGAGCTAATAAAACATTTTCTTATAGAAACCCGGAGTATTATTTTGAAGAAATTCCTGAGTTGAATACTCAAGAAAGACGAGGACTTTTGAAAAGGTATGCAACATATAAAGGTTTGGATTTATCCCCTGAAGATCTGCGTTTTTTTTCAGACCTTCTTTCGGGTTATCCAGAACAAGTTCTTTTTGCCGTGGATAGCATATCGGACACGAATCTTTATTCTGTGAAAAAAGACTCGCATTTAATAAGAGAATATGCTGATGATAAGGCAAAGGTAATCGTTGAAAGTTTTTCTCATGACCAACGTAAGTTGGATTTTTTATACTTCCTTTCAAAGTTTGAATTCATTAGCTATGAGTTTCTTTTTTCATTGGTAGATGAAGTGGAGTTTTATCCTATTACGCAAAGCTTTATTAACATGTCTATATGTGATCAATTAGGTGTGAATAATGATTACATTAGAGTTAACCAAGTAATACAGGATTATATATCGAGAAGTAAATTTGGAACTACAAGTGAATATGATGATGTATTGAGTAAGCATATTAAAAAATTCATTGAAGAATATACAGACGACAATAGAGATATATCTGACTATATATTTTCCATTCAGGAGGCTATAAAAACTGGCAAAGATATTGACAGTCGAGTATTAGTACCTTCATATTTTGTGAAAACAATAAGATCATTATACGAAAAAGGTGGGTCTGCGAACTATAAAGAAGCTGTAAGATTATCTGATCAGATCCTTTCAAATGCTCAATATATGCATTCAAATGTTATAGAGCACATATTGTTTATGAAATGTCAGTCTCTTGCAAGACTGCATGACCGAGAGTTTTTTAATGCAGTTCGAGAAGTGCCTGAACCCGAAAGTTCATTTCTGCATGGTTTTTATTTTAGAATAACACGCCAGCGTCCTCGGGCAATTGAGAGCTATAAGCGAGTGTTAAGACAAAGACCTAATGACTACCGTTCAAAAAGTGAATTGGTATTGTTGTATTTACAGAATGATGAGCACGAACTTGCTTTAGGGTTGGCGAAGGAAGTTTATGAAAGGCAGAAGAATAATCCAATAAATGCTAATAACTACTTAAATTGCCTTTTTTACAAGGATGATTCACATATTGAACCAGGCTTGGTTGAAGATATTCTTGGACGACTAAAATCGAATCAAGCCCAACGCGCACAGGAAATTTATTGCTCCGCCAAAGCTAAAGCACTTGCTAGGTTTGAGAATAAAGTTGATGAAGCATTTACTTTGATTGAAAATGGGATCATGGATTTTCCTGATATAAAATATCCTGTTTTAACGCTGTGTGATCTAGCAATCCAATATAGAAGAATTGATAAATTAGAGTATGCTATTGGAATTCTTGAGAAAACTGACTCACCTAAGTCTCAGACATACGGCAGTTTTATAAGATATAAAGCTATTTGGTTAACTTTAACTGCGAGATTTGATGAGGCAGTAGGCATATGCAAACGTGAGCTAACAGAACTCACTTCTGCAGAAATTGAGCAATTTATTGATAAATTAAAACAGTACTTACCTAAATTATAGAGAATATAGAAAGAGGCTTATAAAAATAAGCCTCTTCTTCAATCCTAAATTGCTTAACAATCTCATGATGTCTTATTTTTGAATATCTTCACATGACCATTCTAAACGACTGCTTTACTGCGGACTAAGTACCGGCCAAAAAAACTGATAAGCATCGAGTAACACTCTTCGGGAAACATGTGAGCCTTAATCAGAAATGGAGGTATCGCAAACCTCCACTATTTTCTCAGAGCTGTCCTTTAAGGCTTATCAACGAAAACTTTGAGTTCTAAACGAATTTTAGATTATTCAAGAATATTCATTGTATCCTCCTGTTCCAAAGGACTATGCCCTCTAACTTATATAATGCAATTAGTTTCTCAATTTCCAAACTGTTGGGAAAAAACAAACGGATGTCACATCTGTCCATGAAGCCTGACAGACTGCTAAACCAATAGCATGAAAGGATACAATCCGTACAGCATAAAATTTTTTGAGCAGTAACCGCAGAAAGTGCGTTTATTGCTTCAGGGATGTGGATTGTTCCTTTTAATACAAATCATGTAGCTCTGTGTTAGTTCTCTTTTATACAGTTTTTTTCGTAATTTTAAGCAGTTCGACGTTGAATAAATGAACGTCTAAATCATCAACATTAATACTGTTTAGACAGAGTAAAAGTAACGATAGATAGAAGTATCCAAATAAGAAATTCCATGTTGCAGCGGTAATGGTATCTTTATTGGCAAAGATACTATTTATACGGGATGCGACATTACCATGGATGTTATTGTTCCTCGATGCATACAGCAAATTGAATATCAAAAACTCCAGTCTCTGGATATCCGATGAAAATGCGAATGCTTTTCCTACGGAGTTTCCATTTTTATCAAAAAGATCTAATTTGGGGTTGTCAACTATGATTCGTTGAAGTTCCCGGCTCATTGCTTGTGTTATTCTTCTGGAGATGATTTTATTATCAACCCCAATTACATTACCATTTTCATCAGTAACATTACCATTTGTGCCAGTAATCCCGATACACTTGTCAGCATCCCAAAAGACCTTAGTAATGCCAAAATTTAAACTAGTTTTATCTGTCGATTCTTTAATGGAACAAATGCTTGAATATTTTTTACTAAAATTCCAATATAGATGATTGTGGATTAATTCAAATCTTTTTGCAAATGTTCGATAAGAAGATGAAATATGTATAGATCTTATGGGAGGTTGAATTTGGTGGGCATTGTGATTTTTAATGGCCATGCCTTTCAAAAGATATGAACTTAAAAAATTAAGATTCTTATCTGGCAAGCGTTTTGCGAATTCAATCACAATTTCATTTATTGTCTTACTCTTATATTCTTCCGATATCGTTTTCTTGTTGTTAATTCTTGAATTAATAACTTCAGAGATTAACTCTATAGAGTTGTCGATTGCTTTGGAATCCCCCAGACTTCCACTGGTAGTGTTGTGCCTGAGGAATAAATCGTTATAGCTATTATTAATGGCCGTCCAAAGATATGTGAATGCCATATCGGGCCGGCGAGGAAGACATGAGTATGCGTCTATAAGTGTAGTCGCAGCAATATAAGGGATCTTTTGGGGACCTGCAGCCCAAGATACTGGATTCAGATACTTGAAGCTTTTAAACCATTGGAGAGAATTACTTTCGGGCGATGGAAGTAATTTTTCATGCTCTACAGAAGTGTAATCTGTTACAAGTTTGTATAGGTTAGTTAGGCGTTGATCTTGTTGATTCATGATGCTCCCTGCTAATCGAGTTTTTTCTAGTAAGAAACTTACCATACGCTTACATCATCTGCATCAAACCCAACCCAAAAAGCAGCCCAGCGCCGTTGCAATATAATACTCGACAGACTTCGGAGGGTCCACTCCTCGCTCAAAGCTGCCGGTCAACTACTGCGATCTCCTGAAGGTGTATCGACAGCCATTCCGCATGCATGGACAGAATTTGTCTACGGGCGTGGGGTCAGTCCACTTATAAATTACAAAGGTTAAAAGTAAATCACAACCTTCCAGAACCTCCGCTTTTCGCTTGCTACGGTCTCTGCCAAGCATGAATTTCGTCTATGTCCAGAAGCGGACATCGATAATTCAGAAACCATGGCAGAAGTGTGGTGTCAGACCCTCACCTGATCCCTGACAACATCGCACCTCGCTTCATGTCTAACCTCTCTGTTAGCCCGGCATGGTCAATGGCTCTGTTGACAATGGTTCTACTTTCCAATACGTTAAGCACAAGGTTAGCGCGACCCGGCAGCTCACGGCCAAAGCGGAATGCAGCGCAGACTTATCAAATCTTTTTTGGTTAAGTGTCTTTGATTCTTATGGTTCGTGAGCACATAAGACAGATAAGAGACTTAAACCATGAAACAACTCCCCACATGCGCTGAAGCAAAAGCCCACGCTAAATACCTTTCACGGTCGCTCAATATCAATCTAAGCTACGCCCGGGATGCAGTGGCATTACGTTATAACTGCCATAACTGGTCGGAACTCAGCACAGTATTTGGTCAGCTTAGCGATAAGTACATGTCGTGCTATGGCCTTGCCAGCCGTGAAGAAAAGCGTGTTTTTAGCCAGCTTCTGGCACCATATATCGCAGAATTGCAAAATGCCATTCATCCTGACCGCCATGTGCCGGAAAGCTTGATACGTAAGATTGCTGAAGGCCATATTTCCCGGGTATCCGGTAAAGTCATGTCGGCTGTAATACGTGAATGCGAGGATTTTCCTCCCACGACAGTTAAAGACATCATTGAACTGCTTGAATTTTATGATGAAACGGCCAGCCGGGTATTAGCAGGACACCACAAACAGATCCCGACCAATAATCCCTGGCTGGAACCTTGGGTATTTGGTGTGCGCTTTTATGCCTATTACCACTTTAATGGCAAGCAGGTCACCATCTTAAGCCGGGAGTGGGATTTAGATATTCATGATGCCTACCTGCCACATTCACGTGACAGAGTATTTTCACGCCCGTGGTTTCAAGACTATATGATCGGCTATCTGGCCTACCTCGTGAAGCAATTTATCGGATTGGGTTACGACGGTACCGTTAAGATTTGTTGCATTAATAATTATAGCGCGCAGGATTACCATCAGAAAAAAGCAGCCCCCTATGGTCGTGTGGGGCTCAATCACTTATACAGAGAGTTACTTAATCGCGGGGGAGAGGAAAAGTGGTCGTTCAGTCAAAATGGTCATAAACATGATTTTGGTATCGAGCTCCCGTTTGCCACATTGACCTCATTGAAGAAAGGAAGAAAATGAGATGAACAAAGCCGGAAAAATAGCGTATTCATGGCTAAAGGCACAGAGCGATAGCGAAAAAATTCGATTTATTGCACAAGCGCTGGGGAGTGTCGAATATCAGGCGCTTATAAAAAAACATCAGCCTGAAAAGCAGCATACCCACAATCTACCTTTAAGTTTTTTGAAATGGTATTTGCCTCAGAAACTAGTGGCCTCCTTTCACGGCAAGGAGATCGGCCTAAGAAGTGTGCCGAAGACGGTTGGCGATAAGCTGGAAATTCGGCATACCTGGATGCCAACAGGACAGTTTGCTCCTTCGCGTCATGGATCTTACATACCACTGGGAACCCACTTTGCTTGTACTGCTCTGATGCAACCCTTTTTGCAAAAGCAGCAGGAAAAATGTCTGGAGCAGGCTTGGCAGGCAGCGCTTCCCCTGCTTCTGTCACCTGACATCAGTAATGGTAATGAATTCACCGCTCCATGGCTGGATTACGAGCCCTATCTCAATGGTGAAACGGATGTCTACTTTTTACTGGATGAACCTCAGGAAAGAGTCAAGATTGGAATATCAGGTAATCTCAGGCAACGCGTGGATACCTTGAAGCAACAACATAATACCAACCTGCGTCTTATCTCCATAATACCCGCAGGGGGTATTGAGACAGAATCCGCATTACATCTTTTCTTTAAAAAATACAGGTTGGATCAGAAGGGACTTGGTAGAGAGTGGTTTTCTTATACGGATGAATTACGTGAATTTATCAATACCCTGAACACCTCTGCAATCAGAAGCCACTGCCTTAAAGCTTACGGCATTATCTGACATAAGATCGTATCTTTAGGGCCCGTGGCGCTACGCACCTATAGGTGTGAAAAATCGATTATTTACCCCGAGTGCCATATGTAGCCATTAAGCCAGTACAGGTCTGCCAGAGTCTGGCAACAACGTGGCAGAACGAGCGCTACAAGCCATCAGTCTTGGCAGAAATTATATCTCCTTCGGAAGCGATCACGATGATGAGTACAACGAAAACCTATCTTTTTACGCCACATCTAGATCACACCAACTGCCTTTACGCGCTGGTGCCTAACAGATATCAAGACTTATGCCCTGGAACTCCGGTTCATATCAGACAGAGCGTCGAGAGTGCAGCGCAATATATTCTTTATCACATTGCTGACTTTCACCGGCACAAGGTAATCAACCTGAATTAGTCTAAGGTTGCCACGGGATAGATGAAAACGCATGGCATGGCGGGAACAAGAATCAACGTTACTTTTTGCCCTGGTAGACCACTGTGATGTTGTCTGGTTTTCTTAACGTCGGGGCCGTAGCAGGCTCAATAAGATACACAGGTACTATCACAGCATTTTTCCCACTAAACAGGATTGGCACCCAGCAATGAACTCGTGGGTCTCCTGTAGTCTCCTGGATACCACTTGTACCGTATGACATAAGATCAACCACATTGATAAAAAGCGCCTTACCTATATCAAAGAAAAACTCGTTAAAAACTACATCTTTTGCCAGCAAAATTACAGCGTCACCTGCTGCCAGTTTTATTGGGGATGAAGAGTGTCCAGAGGTTTCAACATCAGCAAAAATAATCCTTTCGGTATAGATAAAACAGGCATAGCGGGCATCCTGTTCTGACCTTTCCAGGAGCGACTGACAGAACTCTTTGATATGTCGATTTTCGACCCTGCCAACTGCATTATCCCGACGGAGGTGTCGCTTATGTTCGCGAACATGCACCTTGCCATTGACGCTGTCAAAGTCATACCCTTTTCCAACCTGAAGCTTACTCTCCCAGATCTCCATACAATACTTTTCAGCAGCTACAACATTTCTTCGGCGAGGCAAATCCTGCTGGTAGACACCAGACAGTAGCCGGGCCTTAAGTTCGTCCGCAAGCTGATAATAGCGATTAATATCTTTCAGTACCGGAACGGTGGCATCCAGCAATGTGGAAATAACCTGCGACCGTGAGATCTTCTGTTTTTTGCTGTATTCATCAACAACACGCAGAGTCTCAGAATTGGTTACATTGAAAGTGATTCGTTCTGACATGCCAATCACCTATTAAGCATTTTTGGGAAAGTGCATAACAATTAACCTTAAACACCTTCATTATCAACAAGTTTATTTTTTTGATCTTTCTCTTTCGTTATCAATTCATAGTAATATGCTCTCACGTAAAAATACTGAATATGATGCTGTCAGGACAGCCTGGATACCAGGAACGAACATTTGGGTTTTTAGTATAATTAAGGTCTTAATGTTTTAAGAACTTCCTTCTCATATCCCCTCCCGCTGTGATCCGCTTAACCCGTCTGTATATCTCCTGTCCCCACAGTACTGCTCAGTAAACAGAAATACCGTGACTTTCCTGCATAAAAATTACGTATCACCACCTTCCTTTGTACACACACTACAGAGGATTAAATCATGGACTTTCCCTGGCCCTGGAACCGCAAATACACGATGAACTGGTTCCTGCTGTCGTTACTGAACCACCATCTTGATCAGCTACTGGAACGTTACCGAGCGGCATGCGCAATGTACCGGAGCATATGACCTGGATTGAGCAGAAAAATACGCGCTTACTGTATGGCTGTAAGGGAGTAGCTGACCATCAGTTAACCGTGCGCCGACGAAGTATCGATTTCTGAGCCTGACAGTTTTTTACGTCAGCATTCCATTATGTGACAGCCACACCAATCCCCTTTTAATCCCTTTAATCCATCTAATCGCAAGGCGCAGACTTTCCTTTTCGGGACGACTTGCGCCTGCCCTCAGGAGTCTGAAGATGTTTGCCAAATTCTTCCTAGCACACAACGGTAAACGGTGCAGTCTGGTCTGCCAGACCGATAGATACATTACAGAACATCCTGGTCGAGGTACTGGCATGCGCATGCTGAAATGTTACCTTGCCAATAATCGTGATGGGCACATTGTGACTGCTAAAGACGCGATGCAGTCACCAGGCAGGGTATGGACCTGCTCTTCCTGTGGCTGTCAGTTGATACTTCATGCGGGTTCATCTGTTGAGGCCCCCTGGTTTGAACATGACCAGCGAACAGTGACGACGAACGTTCTGATGCAATGTACCCATCTCGATCCTGAAGTGAAAGCCGAAGCCCGATGCCAAAAACTACGCAGAATCATCGGCAATCTGGATGCACCTGTACCGTCGGGTTTTTTAACGCATTATCGGCACGCAGCATTTTAGCAGCGTAAAGCATCAGCAAGGATTTGCCCGATCCCTGGAAATGCCAAATCAGACCTTTCTTTGGATAGCCTCTACGAACACGCTCAACGATTTGTTTTGCTGCTTCAAATTGCGGATAACGAGGCAGGATTTTAACGCGTTTAGGTGGAGTATTTTTGCCCGTTTTGATGGTTGAAAATAATGCAAAAGATTCCAGTAGCTGCAATAAGGTCTGTGGATTTAACAAACTCTCACAGCTGTTGAGTACCGATGCTAGGCCCGGCAAAATCTCATCACGAAGCTCAGTATTATGCCAGGGCCCCCAGTCTTTAACTCGGGCATTAATGGCGCCATAAGCAAAGGTTTTTCCTTCGCTGGCAAAGCACAGCAAGTTAGGTACAAAGAAAGATTCAACGTTTTTCCAGTAGTACTTTTTGCCGCCCATGAAGTCGGCGGCGCCGTCTTGCCAAGTCACGCTGGGACGCGTTGCGGTTTTAACTTCGCCTACCACCAGCGGTATGCCGTTCATATAAAGAACAATATCAAAATATACTTCAGTGGCCGCGATATAGTGAACCTGCTGCGCCACCACAAAGTGGTTGTTCTCTATATTGTCAAAATCAATCAGATTGATGGTGATATGGTCGCCATTCTTACCAAAAGGCAAAGTTTTGTCGGCCATCAACCATTCCTGGAAGTTTTCATTGGCCTTTACCAAACCGGTATGACGAGCTTCTAAAACCACTCCTCGCAGTTTGTAAATGACCTCATCGGCATAGTCAGGCTGTCTGCCTATATCAGGGTTTAACGAACAAAGCGCGTCTTTTAGCCACTCATCAACAAAGATATCTTGTGCTTGCTTAGGCAGGTTCTCACCGTGGCAGTATTCCCACTTGACTCCGCTTAAATCTTTTAAACGGTCGATAATTCCATTTTCTGTAACGGTTTGTTCGTTAAACATTAAATTCCTCCATCAGGAGCAAGAATAGCTGACTTTAATCTTCTATTTTTAATCACTTTTAGATTAAGAGTATTTATTGTTTCATTAATATGGTTATATACCTCGAAGATGATAGATTGATCGATCTTTGCAGGTATTTTTACAGGTATTGTAGCTATTGCTTTCTGTGAAATCAGTGGTTGCCCCGAACGAGACTTGTACTGATTGAGGTTTAAACAATCAAGCAATACAAAAAGATAGTCTATCGTTATAATATCACTTATCCATTTGGGAAACAGTGCATTATCTGTAATCCAAACCTGACATTGAGTTTTATGAACGCAGCCACAGTATTCACCTACTCGCCCAACTACTACAGTCGCACTATCAATTAAAAATTCACTGGTATAACCTGTAATACCATTACCACCGTAAACAGGAACATTGTCAGTCTCAGTTTGCAATTGCGATATTTCTGACTTTATTTTTGATTTTCCACTGGAGAATTTGACAAATTGCTCAAGGGATCCAGTTATTATTTCATCTGGCAATCTGAGTTTAACACCATTTAAATTTATTATAGTATTTTTAAATATTTCTAATGATAGATTTAAGGACTCTATTGCTGAATATGCGTTATCTTCAATCTCTTAAATCTTAATAAGAATTGATAAAATCCTTTCCTGCTCGCCTTTTACAGGGATAATAAATTGCTGTTGTTCGAGTGTTTTCCATTTTATTGTCGGTGAAAGAGAGCCCTCGGAAATAGCTACAGCTCGATTCATAAACACATCAGACTGCATAAAGAACGGCAAAAACTCTGGAATAATCTTTTCGGAGTTTGCTTCCAACACCATCGCATGAGCCGAACAGATACAATCCCAATCAGCTACAGCAACCTTACGTTGATAAGCACGACGCTTGCCAAAAATAATCTGACCTTTCTTCACCAAAAGCTTTTGTCCCTCGACGTCGCTTGGTGTGCCATAGCGTTTGATTTTCAGGTTGTCAGGGTCTAAATGCTCCAAACCGACATAAATTTCAAGGTCTGTCTCGCTCGGTTCCACTCGTTTAGAGATATGTTTAGCGATATCGCCAAACTTCACCATTTGCCAGCCTTCATGTAATTGCTGTTCTGCCATTTATTGCTCTACCTTGCTTTCAACGTTATATCCAAGCTCTGCAAGGCTTTGGAATAATTTATTAGTTTGTTTTTTTAGTTGAGTGCGACTTACTTTCCATGCCTCAATTGCATGTTCAATATTATGTGCATCACCGTTACTTTGTGCTTGCACATACAGTGGAATCGACAGGTTATACAGATTCTCCTTAATAACGTCGATATCCACCAACGCAGTGATATTATTTTGCTTCTCAGGATTAAGATAAGCTTCATATAGCACCGATAAGTCATCATCAGATAAACGGCTATGGGCACGTTCACGGGTAACATGCTCAACCCCATTGATAAATAACACTTTGTTTTTGCGCTCAGCAGGTTTATTGCAATTAAGCACAACTACACAAGATTCCATTGGCGAGTTGTAAAACAGGTTCGGCCCCAAACCAATCACCGCTTCGATGATGTCGGATTCAATGACCTGTTTACGAATGGCTTGCTCAGAATCGCGGAACAGAACACCGTGCGGCCAAAGCATGGCAGCACGACCGGTATCTGGCTTCAGGCTTTTGATAATATGGGTGTAAAACGCATAATCAGCGCAACCCTGCGGCGGTAAGCCATAGAGATTACGTCCATAAGGATCGGCGGCAAATTTGTCACGATTCCATTTTTTGATGGAGTACGGCGGGTTGGCAAAAATCACATCAAACTGCTTGAGCCGATCGTTTTCAATAAACTTTGGCTCGGCCAGAGTGTCGCCACGCAGCACATCAAACTCTTCAATATCGTGCAGAAACATATTCATACGGGCGATAGCGGAAGTCAGCAGGTTCACTTCCTGGCCATAAAGGTGCACAGACCGCCACTCTTCCCCTCTTGCACGAAGATCCATCACTGCATTTAGCAACATCCCGCCAGTACCGCACGTAGGATCATAGGCTGTTTCCCCCGGTTTTAAGCCCATAATGCGCGTCATTAAATGTACGACTGTTCGGTTGGTGTAGAACTCTGCTGCCGTATGACCGGAATCATCTGCGAACTTTTTAATCAGGTATTCGTAGGCTTCACCAAGATCATCCTGGGCGACAGATTTAATGCCGAGCGGGATTTTACTGAAATGTTCAATCAGATCAGCCAACAGATGATCGGGCAGACGCTCTTTATTGGTCCACTGCGCATCACTAAAGACGCCATGTAAACGCGGGTTATTGGCTTCAATTAATCGAAGCGCATTCTGGATCGCTTCACCAATGTTTTTACTGGTATTGCGGACCTTTTCCCAACTGGCTTCAGAGGGAATGTTGAAACGGTGAAACATAGGCATGGCGGCATATTCGGCATCGCCTTCATGGAGCTCCAGCGCTTCGTTATATTCTTCAAGATAGACATCTGACAGGCGTTTATAAAACAGCAAGGGGAAGACATACTGCTTGTAGTCTGATGCGTCGATTTGGCCCCTAAGAAACTCAGCAGCTCCCCAGAGCAACTCTTCCAGCTTTTTATTACTCATACCTCAAACCCTTCTTTGATAAGCAGGGCTTCCAGCTCCTCTTCTGCTTTTTCCAGCCCAGCCAGATTCCGTTGAAAATCTTTGAGCACCTCTTCCACAGTGATGGTTTCTTCTTCGAGTGGCTTTTGCACATAACGAGCAATATTTAGATTGAAGTCATTTTCTTCAATCTCCTTCAGAGGTACCCAGCGTGCAACGCCTTTGATTTCTTTTGCATCTGGCCCCTGTTGCGCCTGGTCATGATAGATTTGGTATATTTCATCGGCCTGCTTGTTGGACAGCGTATTCTGCGCGCGTCCCTTGGTATAGATTTCTTCAGCATTGATGATCAATACATGATCTTTATGCGCTGCCGGACGTGATTTTCGCAGCACCAAAATACATGCAGGAATTCCAGTTCCATAGAACAGGTTGGAAGCGACACCAATAATCGCCACAATGCGATTTTCTTGCAGCAATTTGGTTCGAATTACCCCCTCAGCTCCGCCACGAAACAGCACACCATGAGGTAACACGACAGCCATACGCCCTTTGTCGTTAAGTGAAGCAAACATATGCTGCACCCAGGCAAAATCACCATTTGTTTTAGGAGCCAGACCATATTGCTTACGGCCATAGGGATCGTTCGACCACAAATCGTATCCCCATTCCTTCAAGCTAAATGGTGGGTTGGCAACAACGCAGTCGAAAGTTTCTAAACGGTCACTTTGCAAAAACTTAGGTTCACGCAGCGTATCCCCGCGAACAATATCGAAATCCTCTTGACCGTGTAAAAACAGGTTCATCCGTGCAATAGCTTCTGTTGTCAGGTTTTTTTCCTGACCTTTGATTTTTAGCAAGCGCGGATCACCACCATTTTCTTTTACATGGTGGATAGTCTCGAGCAGCATACCACCAGTACCACAGGCGGGATCGTAGACACTCTCACCGGCTTTTGGATCAAGAATGTTAACCATCAAGCGAACGATAGTACGTGGGGTGTAGAACTCACCGGCTTTCTTGTTAGCTTTATCAGCAAAACGTTTGATCAGGTACTCGTATGCACGCCCCATATCATCGTCACGAACACTTGCAACGCCCAGATTCACCTTATTGAAGTGATTGAGTAACGTAGCCAGTAACTCATCAGAAAGGCGTTCTTTATTGGTCCAGCTGGCATCGCCAAAAATGCCATGCAGTTTAGGGTTTGCCAGTTCTATACCACGGAAGGAGTCTTTTAAGGCCTGACCGATGTCTTTGGTCTCAGCGAAAACATCGCGCCAGTGGCAATTCTCTGGTATCTGAATGCGGTGAAACATCTTACCCTTGGCAAGCTCTGCATCCCCAACGCTCTCCATCGCATCGGCAAATTCTTCGTCATATACGTCACAAATGCGCTTGAAGAACAGGATTGGGAAAATGTAGGTTTTGTAATCTGACGCATCAATAGGCCCGGTGATGATATGGGCTGCATGCCAAAGATGGGCTTCGAGATCTTTTAGGTTAATCAGTGTCATTAATTTTTCTCTGTACGATTCTGCGAAGCAGGAACCTTTTGCAGTAAATCGTGTATTTCACAGCCAAAAAGCACGCAAAGCCTTTCTAATGTATCCAGGTCAACCTTCTGAGCCGTCTCTTTGTAAAGCAAAGTGATAGTGTTGCGACTTAGGCCAGTTTCCCTGACAACATCGGCTATTCGCATCTTATGTTCGCCCATGAGCCGAGCAAGATGGCAGCGGATCATAATGGTCCTTATCGTTGTGCTTAACGATGCAAATCGTATCCCAAAATGCGAAAAAAACAAAAAAATTCAAGCTGAAATGAAATTACATCAGTTGGGAAAACATTGAACGTATGGACAGGAAGACATGCATACTCAACATGTTTAAATTCAGGATACATGTCGGGCATAAATACCCGACATAGGTTCCAGTGAGGTCATATGCCAATTAGCGATACCTTTGCCTGCAGGAACTTATAACAAATTATTGCTATCGTTTTTTGTCTTTAGAGTAATCAAACGGACTAACCCCCTTCTCACGGTTCGCATCCAGATAATCAGCCCACCACTGCAACATCAACCTTCTCTCCCCCAGATGCTCCGCCTTATGAATGTAGGCCGCACGTACAGAGCTACGCTCCTGATGGCTCATCTGCCGCTCTACCGCATCCCTCGACCACAATCCTGACTCAATCAGAGAACTACAGGCCATCGTTCTAAAACCATGCCCACAAACTTCCGTTTTCGTGTTATAGCCCATCACTCTCAGTGCCTTGTTTACCGTGTTCTCACTCATCGGCTTACGCGGATCGTGATCGCCAACGAAGATCAGCTCTCGGTTCCCATTCATGCTTTTGATCTTTTCCAGAATAGCTAAGGCCTGACGCGATAAGGGAACAAGATGGGGCTTCCGCATCTTTGAACCACGCTGTGAATGTTTAACACCGTCCAGCGCTTCACGCTCACCGGGGATCGTCCACATGGCCGTTTCAAAATCTACTTCTGACCAGCGGGCAAAACGCAGCTCGCTTGAACGGATGAAAACCAACAACGTGAGTTCGACAGCCAGTCGAGTTAACGGCCTACCGGAGTAGTGATCAATTCGATGAAGTAATTCGGGAATGCGGTTAAGTTCTAATGCCGCACGATGCTGTCTTTTAGCCGTAGCAACCGCACCGGCAATTTCTTGCGCAGGGTTGTAGTCGATTAACCCACTCTGCACAGCAAAGCGCATAATCGCGGTAGTTCTCTGTTGCAAACGAGCCGCAACTTCGAGACGCCCGGATGACTCCACCGCTTTGATGGGTACAAGCAAATCCCGTGTCTTCAACTCAGCAATGTTCCGCTTACCGATAGCAGCGAAGAGATTATCTTCCAGGCTTTTCAATACACGAGCACTATGCGATGCCGACCACTTTTGATTACTTGCATGCCATTCTCGGGCAACCACTTCAAACGTTATCGCTTCCTGCTCTTGTTCTACCTTAACAGCTTTCTTATTCTCACTAGGGTCGACGCCGTTAGCTAATAGTTTACGGGCCTCATCCCGGCGTGCCCGGGCATCCGCCAGCGACACTTCAGGGTATTTCCCCAGCGCCAGCATCTTCTCTTTGCCGCCAAAGCGATAACGAAGCCGCCAGTATTTGGAGCCGTTAGGGTGAACCAGCAAAACCATGCCTTCACCATCAGTAAGCTTATAGGCTTTTGCTTCAGGCTTAGCCGAACGAACCTTCAC
>ERZ860590.642-NODE-642-length-25600-cov-7.413310_pt1 | contig 25600 bp, 18 predicted proteins | sample MGYA00509975_ERZ860590 | MGnify/ENA primary metagenome ERZ860590 (study PRJEB30046, sample SAMN00715250) | human gut metagenome | study: EMG produced TPA metagenomics assembly of the A metagenome-wide association study of gut microbiota in type 2... | reverse complement strand
ATTCACAAATCTTATATCAGTTTTTAACGTTTACACAAAACTTGAAACGGTCTCTGATTTATGGATTTTTCAACATTTACTCTGATTTTGTAAGTATCATCCCACTCTTTAGAACCACGTTCCACACCGGGATAGGCTCTGAGATTTTTCTCGGGATAAACATAAATCATTCTTCCGCATGAAGATGTGGTGCAGGGGTTATCACAATGACAGACACGGCATTTTGATTTGTCTTCACGGTTGTACTCCCATTTCATCTTTGGACAGACAAATTTCATCGTAGGAAACCTGCTTTTTAAGTGGGATTTGTTGCCTTCACGTTTCATTGGAAGCGAAGAATCATGTGGACAGCAAGGTATACCATTCTCATTAAAGGTGTAATCCACATTATTCATTGAAAGCTTTACTTTTAAAGGAATAAAAGCTTTTTTGAAATTAAAATCCTCGAATAAGGATTTGTAGATTTCAATGGTATCAAAAGAGGCATTGCCAAGAAAAATATCAGGTGTTATATCGGGATGTCTGAGTTTGAAATCGCTTAAGGTTGGCAAGAGAGCTTTAGAATCTGCGAGAGATTTATCTTCATCAGGAGATTTTGATTTCTTTTCAACGTGAATATCCGGATGAGAATCGAGGAAGTCCTTATTATAAAAATCAATGGAGCGGACAATACCAAGACCATTGGTTAAAATGCCGAATTTATAGGCATAGCAGAAATGCCCATTAATGTACTGTTGTTTAACTTCATGATTAGCCTTTGCAGATGAAGGCATTGAAGAATAAGCAGCTTTGTAAGGGTCATAAGAGGCATTAAAGTTATTGGCTTTTGCATAAGCTTTAAGCTGTTTGATAATGCGGTTGGCATATTTGGGATTGTTTTCGGTGACATATGCTTCAATACCTGAAGTATCAAATAGCTGCATGGAAGCAAGGAAATTATCAATGCTGTGGCATATCGGTTCTGTGATATCAACGAGATTATCGAAAACTGATTGTAAGTCCGGTAAAAAATCCTGCTTAAAGTGTGTGATTTTAGAAGCATCAGGAACTTTGGAAAAACCACAGAATTCCCTGAAATGTCTGGAATAATGAAGAAAGACGAGTAAAAGGGAATCAGTAGGGATTGAAAAAAGTCGCTGTATAATTAAAGCCCAGAGCATAGCAGTCAGTGGATATTTACGGTTTCTGCCAGTAGCTGCATAGTAGTGGTTATAAAAAGAAACTGGAATAATTTCATCAAGGTTAATGTGATTTTCAAGCAGTGTTAGAAACTGAGGTCTATCAGATCCAAAAATATTTTTACAATCTTCAAAAATATCTGCTAAAGAGAGTTGTTTTTGTGGTATCATATACATGTCTCCTTTCGGGGCGTGGTTAATTGGTTTCTAGCAACTCCATTATATCACAAACCGAGAGGAGATTTTTGATTTTAGAAGCAAAAAAATGCCGTATTTATGCGGCTTATGGCGTTTTGCAAACGCCTAAGTAATACAGATATAAAAGGTGGGGTTGCTATTACATATCGGGATAAAGCAAAAAAATATGGAGCAATAGAAACATTTACGATACATGAGGAGATAAACGGAGTATTGCGAAAAATACATCCATGTATTGAAAAGAGTGGAGCAATCTCAAATATTGCTTTTGTTGCATCAAAATTTAACACGAGTAGTTTATTCAGAGATTATCCGCAATATGACGGACATGAGCGAAGAATGTCAAGTAATATACTGGAATTTGAGTGTTTTCATGAAAATAGAGATATAGACGATATATTGATTTATGGAATATATAAAGGGAAAAGATGTGGTCGTTTTATTAACAAAAAATATGTTGATATGACAGATAAGCAGATTGAACAATACAAGATAATAACACCTAAAGCAGACGGAAACGGAACATTCGGAGATAAACTAACAAATACAGAAATCCTGAAACCAATGACAGGCTTTACGCATACATTTTTAGGAGTTGCTAGTTTTGAAAGGGAACAAGAGGCATTGTCAGCGCTTAAATATATAAAAACAAAATTTGCAAGAACGTTATTAAGCGTTTTGAAAATAACACAAGATTTGAATGCTGATAAGTGGAAATATGTCCCCCTCCAGGATTTTACCGATAAATCCGACATCGACTGGTCAGTCTCCATATCAAACATTGACAAGCAGCTCTATAAAAAATATGGACTTTCCGAGGAAGAAATCGCATTTATTGAAAATAACGTAAAGGAGATGGAATAGCATGAATAAACCTAATATTCAGACAACCAAACAGGTAGTTCCGATGCTTTATGGCTATTCCACTCCGGAAGTGGTTCGTCACAATGGCTGGACGAAGATAGGATACACAGAGCAGGATGTAGAAACCCGTATCAATCAGCAGACACATACTGCGGATATCAGGTGGCAACTTGAATGGAAAGGAAATACCACCTTTGATGATGGTTCTGGAGAGACATTTATAGATAAGGATTTTCATGCATATCTGAGAAAATCCGGTATAGAGCAGGAAAAAGGCAAGAATAATGAGTGGTTTCATGTGGATGGTGCTACATCAAAGCAGATGTTTCGTGATTTCAGAGAAGATCATGGCATATTAAAAACCACAGATACAGTGATTCCATACAAATTGCGTGAGGAGCAGCAGAGTGCGGTTGCAATGACGGTTGATTATCAAGCAACTCATAAAAATGGAGAGTTCCTTTGGAATGCCAAGCCGAGATTTGGAAAGACATTATCTGTCTACGATTTTGCACGGAAAACTGGGGCAGAAAAAGTGTTGATCGTCACAAACCGACCGGCGATTGCAAACTCATGGTTTTCAGATTATGCAAAGTTTCTGGGGAGTGAATCTGGTTATCTTTTCGTGAGTGAAGTTGATGCACTGAAAGGAAAACAAGGTGTGCTGACAAGAGAGGAATATACACATTTGCTCTTAGGAAAAGACAGTGACAATGTAAAGTGTATTGAATTTGTATCCTTGCAGGATATGAAAGGTTCCATTTATTTTGGCGGAGAGCATAACAAATTAGGTGAGGTTGCCAATATGGAGTGGATACCTACAAAACAGATGTTGCATTTGACAGTATCAAACGTAAATTTACGTTGCACTTGTCAGGTACACCATTTAAAGCACTTGCCAATAATAAATTTGCAGATGATGCTATCTATAACTGGACTTATGCAGATGAACAAAAGAAAAAGAGAGATTGGGATGCTTCAGCGGAGGAAGAAAACCCGTATGCAACATTGCCGCAGCTTAATCTGTACACTTATCAGATGTCAGAAATTATCAAAGATGAGCTGCAACAAGGCATAGAGATTAACGGAGAAACGGAAGAGTATGCTTTCGATTTGAATGAGTTTTTTGCTGTTACCAATGGAAAATTCAATCATGAATCTTCCGTCGATAAATTTTTGGATGCCATGACCAGACAGACAAAATTCCCATTTTCTACGGAAGAATTGCGGGACGAATTAAAGCACACCTTCTGGCTGCTTGACAGGGTGGACAGTGCAAAGGCATTGGCAAAGAAATTAAAAGAGCATCCGGTATTTAAGGAGTATGAAATTGTTCTTGCTGCGGGTGATGGAAAACTGGACGACGATGATGAATCCATGAAATCTTATGATAAAGTGGTTGCCGCCATTGCCGAGCATGAAAAGACAATTACATTGTCGGTAGGACAGCTTACGACAGGAATTACAATTCCGGAATGGACAGCAGTGCTGATGCTTAGTAATATGCGCTCTCCGGCACTTTATATGCAGGCGGCATTCCGAGCACAGAATCCTTGCCTGTTCAAAGTTGGGACATCATTTCAGAGAAAAGAAAATGCGTATGTATTTGACTTTGACCCGGCAAGAACACTTACTATCTTTGAGCAGTTTGCCAACAATCTGAATCCTAATACAGCAAAGGGCGGCGGTACTGCAGAGGAGCGGAAGGAAAATGTAAAGGAATTGCTTAATTTCTTCCCTGTAATTGGTGAAGATGAACAGGGAGAATTAGTAGAACTGGATGCGGAAAAGGTATTGACAATTCCAAGGAAAATCCGTTCTGTTGAAGTTGTAAAACGTGGATTTATGAGAAACTTTCTGTTTCAGAACATCAGCAATATCTTTGGGGCACCGAAGGAAGTCATTGATATTATCACAAAATTTGAACCGATAGAAGAACCAAAGAATAAGATAAATCTGACGGAGGAAGTGCAGAAAGATTTATCGCTGGATAAAAATGGAGAAGTATCATTAAGTGATGAATTTGTGATTGGAAGAACTCAGGATGTTTTTGGAAATAAAATTTATGATGTGACTTCTCAGGTACAGGAAGCAATGACGCAAATGGAACAGACTCCGGACAAGGCACAAAAAGCGATTGACAAACTGAAAGAGGCGGTAAAGCAGAGTACAGTCAAAGCAGTTGTGGATACTGCGAAGTCCACATATGGATCTGATATGAAAGCAGCAGATAAAAGGCAGATTGAATCAAAACTGAACCATGAAGCTGATCGGATGATTGATAAATTACATACCAATTATGAAATTGAGCGAAATGTCATAGAAAATCAGCGTGTTGCAGAGCAGCAAGCAAGGTATGAAACTGGAAAAACATCAGAACAGATTGATAAAGAATTTGAGCAGAAACAGAAGAAAGCTATGGAGAAATTCAATGAAGAATTGACAAGCGCTATTGCTGATTTTGCAAAAGAATCTACAAAAGAGACAGTCAAGACAGTCGAAACAAAGAAAAAGGAACGGGAAAAAGAAACAATCGAGGATGGTGTCAGAGATTACTTGCGTGGCTTCTCGAGGACAATTCCGTCATTCTTAATGGCATATGGAGATAATACGGTAACGCTGGCAACTTTTGATATCATCATTCCGGATAAAGTCTTTCTGGAAGTGACAAGTATCACACTGGATCAGTTCAAATTTCTCCGTGATGGTGGTGATTATGTGGAGGAAGAAACCGGACAGACCAAGCACATTGATGGACAGCTATTCGATTCGGTGGTATTTGATGATTCAGTAAAAGAATTTCTTGCCTTAAAGAAAAAGCTTGCTGATTATTTTGATGAAAAGAGCGTAGAGGACATATTTGATTATATCCCACCACAGAAAACCAATCAGATATTTACACCAAAGACAATGGTTAAGAAAATGGTGGACATGCTGGAGCAGGAGAATCCCGGATGTTTTGACATGCCGGATAAGACATTTATTGATCTGTACATGAAATCAGGTCTGTATATTACAGAGATTGTAAAAAGGCTATATCAGAGTGACGAGATGAAAAAGCAATTTCCAGACAATAAGGAGCGTCTGAAACACATCTTTGAAAAACAGGTGTACGGATTAGCTCCGACGGAAATTATATATAAGATAGCAACAAGTTACATATTGGGCTTTGACGAGGATACGAAAGACATCAAGCATAATTTCAGACAGTTAGATGCTTTGCCTTACGCAAAAGATGGAACGCTGGAAGAGGTGCTAGAAGAACTGTATCCTGAGCAGTAGTAGATGAGAGAATGCACCCGGAAACGGGTGCATTTTTGAAATTAGGCAATGGAATATTGTACAAATATTTGTTGTCTTATACTGTATTTGTCAGTATAATATAAGAAGAACAAGTTATAGAACAGATGAAAATATGGCAGAAGAATAGCTAACGGTGTTTATTGCTATGGGAGCGACAATCCTAGTACCTGATACATTGAAATGTCTATGACAGAGGGTTATTCACTGAAGTATAAGAGGTAAAATCTTGAATTTTCAATAAAAATACTTGATTATATGAGGAGGAAAATAAATGTCAGAATCACAATTTAATTATACTGTAATAGAAAAAATGCATAAATCCCCAATATGGGATAATCACATTCTTAAGGTTAGGGTTAGAGGAAAAGATAAGATATATGTTTTGAAATTGTATGGGGGTATTAATGAGCCCTTTCAGAAATTAGTATTTAACAGAGAAATGGAAGCTCTTAAAGTATTGAATTCATGCAGTAATATTGTAAAGATAAGGGACACAACAGCATCATTAAAATATAATGGAAAATCTAATTATGGTGCAATACTAATGGATTATGTAGATGGGAAGACTTTGGATTTATATGATTGGCATTCATTCACACAATTGAAGAAGTACGAAATATGTTTAAAAATTTTGCAGGCAGTATATAATGCACATGCAAATGATGTAATACATAGAGATTTAAAGCCCCAAAATATAATTTACGATGATGTAAATGACGAGATTACAATTATAGATTTTGGTTCAAGCAAGATAAAGACAATTATTGAAAAAGAAACTACTATGCCAATGTTTTCAGAAAATTATTCAGCACCAGAAGTTGTAAAAGGAAATGATATTACTGAAAAATGCGATTACTATTCTTTGGGGGTTATTTTCTCTGAATTATTTTTGTGCAAAGAAGCAGAATCAAATGTAGAAACGATTTGTTTGATTGAAAAATCTAGTATGGATGAAGTGTTAAAAGACATGCTTTGTTCGATGCTTCAGGATAACCCATCTGATAGACCGGAATCTATAGATGAAATTACAGATGTTTTTACACAATTAATAGGTGAATTAAACACATCTGCAAATGATTATAGTGTTTTTATCGATTTTGAAAAAATGCGTTATTTGAAACGCAGTATGGTAATTGAAAATAGCATGAACATGACGCAATTTACCAATTCATTTTTAAAAAGGGAATTTTCAGAAGGATACGGATATTATGATGAACACTATGGGGAATATATTGTTACAGGGAAAAATATCGTAGTGGAATGTAGCTATGATGAAAAAATAGAATCTTTTGAAGTGATGAGGATTTTTGAAGTTGCAACTGATCGTAGAAATATTAATATTCGTAGAAGTTTTAAAATTGAAGGTAAGCTCTCTTTTTATGATTCTAGATTTAGATATACATGTCATAATGGAAAAGATAATAAAAAGCTATGGATTATGTTTAAAAATAGACGTGAAGAGAACGAACGATACAGGGAACGTGAAGAAAAATTTGATAAGCTATTTGGAAGCTGGCAAGAGGGATTAGAGGAATCTATTATTAGCGAAAAGGACAAAGTTGCAAAAATAGTATATTCTGAATCGTATATTGATAATGGTCAAATTGTTTTAGAAGTAGACGAATGTCAAAATAAGTCAATAGATGAGTTGGAGCAAAATACAAAATTTATTATTGAAGGTGTTGATGATAGAGGACAACCTGTATATTTTGAATTGGGTATTCTAGATGATATTATATGTGATGATGATGGCGTTAAAATAGTTATACAAATGCCTAAAAAAGTGTTAAAAGGAAATGTAAGAACACTGCTTAAGAAGAAAAGCAATGTTATGGAAGACTTTCGCGCAAATACCAGTTCTTATAAGCGTCAGATGAATGCAATTAGATCATTAAAAAGTGAAGAGTATTCTGCACGAAATTTGAAAGATATTTTGTTAAATGTTGAAGAACCAGAGGAGATACCAACGATATTTGAACCCAAATTTATTGCACAAAAGCTAAATACATCACAACAACAAGCGGTCATAAAAGCTTTAAACTCTGAAAATATTGGATTGATACAGGGACCACCTGGAACTGGGAAAACAAAGGTAATAAAGGAAATAATAGGACAAGTTGTTACGAAATCTATAAAAACAGCAGATAGTCCTAGAATACTTATTGTTTCGCAGTCACATACAGCGGTGGATAATATTTTGGAAGGCCTAGATAGTACTATTTCAGATAATTTAGAAATAGTCAGAATAGGAGCTGACAAAAATGTATCACCCAAAATAACTTGTAGATATACGATGCCAGCTCATAGAGACAAGCTTTTTTCTGATGTGAAGAAGAATGTTGAAGAGTATGACAAAAGTATGGAAGAAGTATACCAAGACATATCAGATCAGAGAATTCTTGACAGATGGAAGAAAATAAAAGAAATACAAAAGGATTGGATTGATAGGTCTGTAGAAAAGGACTGCCTTGATTATCAGTTAGTACGAAGTGCTACGGTTATAGCAGGAACATGTATAGGTTTTTTAGCAAATAGTTTTGTTAAAGATATGGAATTTGATTATGTTATTATTGATGAAGCGGCAAAGGCAACAACGCCGGAATTGCTAGTTTCTATAATCAAAGCAAAAAAGATAATTTTAGTAGGAGATCAAAATCAGTTACCAGCCTATGCAGACCAAAGCATATCTCCAAAGATTGCAAAACTTACAAAAAATCCAGAATATAGAATGTTTGATATATTATTCGAAACATTACCAAATTCACACAAGCAAGTTTTAAGTACCCAATATAGAATGATAAGAAATATTGGAAATTTGATTAGTACTGTTTTCTATGGAGGAACAATTGATACTGGGTGCAAGGACGAAGATAAACTTCATGGACTATCGAGATACGAAGGTAATTCTATAATTTGGTTTGATACTTCAGAAAACAGAAGAAGGAAGCAGAAAAAAACCAAAGGAAATTCATTCATGAATGAGGAAGAAAAACGTATTATTTTAGATATTCTTGAGGATTTAAAGAAATCGAATGAATTAGATAACCAAGATATAGGGATAATTACCGGATATAGTGGACAAAAAGATATTCTTCGAAATTCAGTTAAAGCAATCGGATATGATAAAATTGCACAAATTGATATTAATGTGTTAGATGCATTTCAAGGACGCGAGAATGATATTATTATGTATAGTACAGTAAGAACAGATAATTCAATTGGATTCCAGAAAGAAAAGGAGCGTGTAAATGTTGCTTTTTCTAGGGCAAAAAAATTGTTGATAATCTGTGGTGACTTAAATTTCTTTTATAATTATAATGATCCAAATAATAAATTTATTGAAATAATAGACTACATTAGAACTCACGATCATTGCAAGATTATTTCATGTAAGGGAGGAAATCTATTTTGAAAAAATTAATGGAAGATTTGTTCCAACACATTATACCTGTAAATGAAGGATATGATTATCTTTTTTCTGATTTAGTTTACGTACCAATATATGAGACATCATTGCTTGTAACCAAAAGAACCATTATTCCAATTAGTCTTGTTGAAGAAAAAGTACTTCAGCTTATTGATGTAGGTGTCTATCAAATTGATGAGATAGCTCAGATATTAGGATTGAAACGGAAGTTGTTAGATGTAACGTTAGCAGATTTGTATTCAAAAAATCTTGTAATGGTATCGACTAATTCTTGTAAGATGATGACAGCAGGTAGAGAGGCGTTAAACAATCTTAATAGAACAGAAAAAAAACAAGATATTTTGAAAAATGTATGTCTTGATGGAATTTTAGGGAATATTATTGATTCCTCAGCGTATGAATTGCTGAATAATGTACGAGATAACGATGGAAAATTGAAACCAATAATTCCTATTGGAGAAGTCAAATATTATATAGAGCAATTCAAAAGGATATCACAGATATTTGACGAAGAAAATATTTTGTATTTTTCAGAGGGAGTTCAGCCGGTAAAAGAAGAATTGTTGAAAATAGATAAGGTTGATAGTACGTTTGTTAAATATATTAAAATACCAATTCACATATATGTAAGCTCGAATGGTTTGGATATTGATATTGTACAAGTATCAAATAAGCATAAAGAGTTGTTGGAATTGTACAAAGATTATATCATTGAACAGATAAATAATAAAAAGGTATTAAAGAACCATTTTAAGTATAGAAGAATTAATCAACAGGGGTATGAAGGAGAGATTCTTGAAGAAAAGAGTGGTCTATATGATGAGTTAAAAAAGATACATTTTACAAAAAACAAAAAAGGTATTGATTATACCCTTATCACAGATGAAGTTTTTAATGATAGAAAATTAATGGATGGTGAATATAGAGATATTCTAAAATACATTGTTTCTCAATCTTCGGATGTGGATTTATATGTAGATAATCTTGACGATTGGGCATTTGATAGTCAATTTACTGCTGCGCTTACAGAGAATATGGGTAAATCAAACTTATCAATATATTATGCACAATCTAATAATATAAAAGCTGCAAAAAAACAAATTGAGTGGAATTTTAAAGGCGAGTGCAAATGTGTAGAAAAAGATAAGAAATGTTTTTTTTGCTGGAAGACAGAATCATATTTGCTTTATGGTGTGCCAAAATTAAGAAATGTGATAGATGACAATACAACGTGTCTTTGTATGTCATACTACTTGCGCATTAACGCATAATATGGAATATGTTTATTGCAGTGATGATTATGATGAGTCATTTTTATAGAGAACTATGATTATTAGGCTTTTATCTAAGAAGCACAGCTTTTTATCCATAAGATGGAACCTTAGTTTATCGGATTTTAGGGATTCACATACAGCCGGTGGATTTTGAAGGGGAAAATGGTCAATAAAAATGTTTGATTAACACTCATAATAGGGTACAATACAAGTAGCAAAATAAAATATCGCACCAGTGGTGCGAGAAATAATGAAAAATGGGGTATGAAAAATGGCAAGAGACACATTGTTTTCTGGAGAATCAAAAAATATTGAATACAAAGTTACTTTACCAGATAAAAGTGAAAAGTACATGAAAACAATCGTAGCTTTTGCCAATACCCAGGGCGGAAAGCTGGTTGTAGGCGTAGATGATAAGACACACGAGATTGTGGGTGTGGAAAATGAAATATTATTTCAGTTAATGGATGGAATTGCCAATGCTGTTTCAGATTCTTGTATGCCACAAATTATTCCAGATATTGAACCGCAGACAGTAGATGAGAAAACTGTGATTATTGTATCAGTAGAAGCAGGAAAGAACCGCCCATATTATCTGAAATCAAAAGGGAAAGAGAATGGTACCTATATTCGTGTGGCAGGTACATCCAGACAGGCTTTTCCAGAGAAAATAAGAGAACTTGAAATGGAAGGAGCTAGAATTTCGTGGGATGAACTTACTTGTGTAGGATATCCTGTTTCAAAAGAAGCAACAGAAAAGCTTTGTAGTGACATTGAAAGTTTTCGTGAAAAAGCTGGAATGACAGAACGTTCAGTGAAGAAAGAGCAGCTTATTAACTGGAAAATTCTGAAACAAAGTGAGGGACAGTTATTAGCAACGAATGCCTATGCATTGTTAACTTCTGATTATTTTCCGTTTTCTAAAACCCAATGTGCAGTCTTTAAAGGAACAGATCGGGCTGTATTTCTGGATAAAAGAGAATTTACAGGACCGATTTATACGCAGATTGAAGAGACTGTGGATTTTGTACTGAGAAATATAAGACTTGGAGCAACAATTGATGGTCTGGTGAGAAAGGAAAAATATGAGCTTCCACCAGAGGCAATCAGAGAAATGATTATTAATGCACATTGTCATCGAAATTTATTGGACGAATCCTGTATTCAGGTTGCAGTTTATGATGATCGACTGGAAGTGACTTCTCCAGGCGGACTATATAATGGACTGACTTACGAGGAAGTCATGAACGGTCATTCAAAAATCAGAAATAAAGCAATTGCTAATATTTTTAGTCAGATGGGGCTTGTGGAAGCCTGGGGCAGTGGTATAAAGAGAATTTTTAATGCGGCGAAGGAATATGATCTTCCAGAACCCAAATTTCAAGAATTCGATAATATGTTTCGGGTAGAATTATTTAGAAATAATTCTATGACAGAGTTGGAGAAAGAAGCCGGAGAAAGTTCGGAGAAGAGTCGGAGAAGAGTCGGAGAAGGTTCGGATATAATTAGAGGTTATGAATTGTCGGATACACAGAAGAAAATTGTGAATCTTCTTCTCTGTGATAGGCAGCTATCGGCAGCAAAAATAGCAGAACAATTAGGTATGGGAAGCCGGAGCATAGAAAAAAATATTAAGAAATTAAAAGAACTTGGTATTCTTATCCGGCATGGTTCTCCTAAAAATGGATATTGGGAAGTTATAGATTGTGGGGAAAAGAACAATGGGGATACCGAATGATTACATGGCAATGTCCTATCGCATGGAAATTGTAGAAGACAAAGATGAAGGCGGATTTGTGAATTTTTATCCAGATCTGCCAGGTTGCATTACTTGTGGCGAGACTGTGGAAAGTGCGGTAAGGAATGCATTGGATGCGAAAAAAGCGTGGTTTGAAGCATATTTTCAAAATAGCGATTGCGAAACACATATGCTATGGTTATAATGAAATGGCAACAAATTGGCAACAGAAAATCAGCAAGCCAAAATAATATATGTAACAGAGATAAAATAACGGCAGAAACGAGATGAAAACTAAATAAATATGTTTAATAATATCTCCGAAATTGCCGAGTTTGAATAGTAGCCACGAGTCTTGGAACCCGCTAAACAAGCGGATTCCAGGACTTTTTCTTTTGCTCTGCTACTATTTTGCTACTAATAGCAACTACTCTATATCACATCGTTTTTGTGGCAAATTAGTGTAGGTTTGTGTTAAATTATCTTTCTTTGAGGCATCTGTATGATTTTGGCAGATGTCTTTTTCTGTTAATGGTGCTGGACCATATGGAAGATTTACTGCTATAGCATTTGTTGTGGAAGTATCGGTATCAGATACTTTTGTATGGTTGTAAGGTATTCCGGCTGCTTCAAGTAATGGATTTCCATCTGTTGGTTCTGGTGTTGGTGTAACACTTGCAGCGGCAAGCTGTTCCAGATTGTTCACAAGCTCCTGTTGTTTATGTGGAAACAGATGGGAGTATGTGTTCAGCGTTGTGGATACTTTCTCGTGTCCAAGCCTGTCTGCGAGGATTAATGCATCACAGCCCTGATTAATAAGTAATCTGGCGTGCGAATGCCTGATATCGTGGATTCGTATCTTTTTCACACCTGTGTTTTTGCAGCCCCTTATCATTTCGTGAGAGAGATATGATTTTGTTATAGGGAAAAGTCTTTCATCAGGAGTAATCATATATCTGGTTGAGATAAATTCCCTTAGCTCATCACAGAGAAAGTCTGGAATCGGAACCTTTCGTTTACTCTTTCTCGTTTTGGGAGTTGTGATGACATCCTTGCCCTGAAGCCTCTGGTATATAGTGGCTCAGTTGTCAAGACAAAAATCTAAGATTTTTATAATGAACTGATATTGTGGATAAGTTACAAGGAACATGGGGAGGATAGTGGAACTCTCCCCTGAACCATTCTATGCTAAGTTACATATGGTAACAGCATTGCCGGATAATAGCATTCAGCCGGTGTCTGATGGTCCAGTGCGGAGTGACACCGCTCAAAGTTGTAGATGTGAATATACTGTCCAATGGCAGCTCTGGCTTCTTTGATGTTATTGTATTGTGTCAGATATGCTTCTTCATACTTGAAGCTACAAAACCAGCGCTCAATCATGATATTGTCCGCCCAGCAGCTTTTTCTATCCATGTTTTGGCGGATGCCGTTTTCTTTTACGAAATCAATGTATTGCTGACTTGTAAACTGACATCCTTGGTCAGAATTTAGTATCTGTGTTTTTGCCACCTTAAATGCTTTTTTCAAAGCATTGATGACCGTTCTGGTATCAAGCGTATCATCAACTTCCCAGCCGACAATACAGCGGCTGTGCCAGTCAATAACAGCTGTCAGATATAAAAAGCCACGCTTGATCGGAATATATGTAATATCAATAGACCATGCCTGATTTGGCTTGTCTATGACGGCATTTCTAAGGAGATAAGGACATACCTTAGCCTGTTGCATCCGTTTGGAAAGATTCATCTTCGGATAGATTGGATAAATATCCATTTCATTCATGTAACGTCTGGTCTTGCGTCGACCGACATGATACCCATGTGCTTTCAGCTGTGCGGACATCTGTCTTGCACCCCATGCCGGGTTATCAGTATGAAGATGATCAATAATCTCTTTGCAGGCAAGTTCGGTTTCTGATACGGGCATCCCCTTGTAGTGAATGCTTGTACGGTTAATATCAAGCAACTTTGCTCCGACAGAAACGGGTAATTCCTTAGTCGTCAAAAGGTTTTGGACTAAATTTACTCTCGTAGTCAGGTCCACAAATTTCTTCAGATTTTTTTTGAGCCAGTCAACCTGCATGGTTAACTGACCGACCTTTTTGGCATACTCCGATTTTTCCTTGCGTTCTTCGGCAAGCTTTTCTTTAAGGTTTTCCTCATGTTTGTCGTCAAATACGATTGACGCATTGTCGAGGAATTCGTTATTCCAATTTCGGAGCAGATTTGGCTGAATATTATTTTCAACTGCCAGGGTATTGAGATCCTTCCTACCCTTTAACAGTTCGATAACAAGGTCTGATTTGAATTTTGCACTAAAATTTCTTCTTTGTCTGGACATGATTTTGAATCCTCTTTTCATACTGATTGTAGTATATCAGATTCATTAAAATCTGTCCGAAAAAGTGTCTTGATTTATGAGACCATTATATCTTTTGGTGATTATGAAGAATGTATGTTTGATGAAGTTGTATCTGATAAAAGATGTAAAATGCTTGATAATATCACAGATAAAGCTTTAATGCTGGTGTCATATGCAATCATGAGGAATAAGAGGGCTGGATATCAGGGAAATATCCTATATAGTAAGTGGGCATAGAGGACATTGTGAGAATGAATAAGTATTGAGATGGCGATGGTAACACGTTGAAAATGTTTGGATTAACACTTTAAAAATATTAAATAATAAGTAGATCAATAAATTTAATATACACAATAGGAAATAATACACACATCGTATGTTGAGGTTTACAAAATAATACAAAAACGTATATTTCAATACATTATATGTTGGGGTTTAAATATAATAATATCACATTTAAGTATGTAGCTAATATTATATACGAGTTTATCATTAATTAACAACAAGAATTTAAAATTTTTAAAAGTTTTTTGAAAACATATTGCAATTTTATTTATAAAGCAGTAGTATAATTAATACAAAAACGTATTGAAACGAAAAGAGGTGAAACAATGAACATCAAGGTATATGAATTAAAAATTAAATTATATACTCTTAAAGATATACCAGTTGACGATATGTTATCAATAGAATCAGATTACATAGATTCAGCACTGGCATTGAGTGATGAGTGGCTGACATACCACGAGAACACAGGGTATAAGATGTATACTTACAATGGCTTATATCCTCTTGAGCGTTCTGGTATATATAAGAAAGACAGCATATACACGATGACAATAAGAACAGTTAAATATGAACTGGCATCTTATATGTCCAAGGTGCTTGCTAATCATTATACAGAAACATTAAAAGGTTTGATAGTTGAGAAAAGAATTATCCCAAAGAGATTTATTGAGGAGATATATACCCTGACACCGGTGATCCAGAAGAATGATACTGGCTACTGGAAGGATAATTACTCAGTAGAGCAGTATGAGCAGAGACTTTTTATAAATGCTGTTAAAAAATATAATGCATTTACTAATAGTAAGCTAGATGAAGATTTTGATTTATATACATCAATACAGTTCCTTAATAAGAAGCCGGTGAAGTTTAGGTATAAAGGCATTACACTTCTTGGTGATAAGTTTGACCTTAAGATAGCCGATAATAAAAAGGCTCAGGAATTAGCATATTTTCTGATTGGAACAGGGATTTGCGAAATGAATTCCAGAGGAGCTGGATATTGTAATTATAAATATATATAATTGCGTATCATTTATAGTTGTATATTTATATTACAAAATATTAAGATGATGGAGGTGGATATGTTTGTTAAAAGATTGCATTGAAATATTTGCCAGGGAGCTTGAAAAAACCGAAAAGCAATTTGGAAATCGGGAAAAATTTATATTAGATAGCTATATTCCGGCAGATGGTGATTATATTGTTGTGCAGAAGGATGGAACGTTAAAGAGCAGGTCATTTAAGCTTGATAAGAAGACAAGAACATTAAACGGTATGATAAGCGGTAGTCAATTAGATGATGACATTAAGTTTTATGATTACCATAGCAGACTGGTAAGTATGGACAAACCACAGGATCCGAAAAAAGTAATACATTCCAATAGTTATTTGTCGTTCTGGGTGAAGCAGGATAGTCTGGATAATGGAAAGCTTGATATGCAGGCGATTGACAGATATTATGATGTATTAAAAAATCCAAGAGCAAAGTACAAAAATGTTCAGGATGCGAAAATGTATGATTATATAGCTGAAAAGGTAGGCGATGTTAATCAGGAAAAGCTGGAATATTCAAGAAACTGGATAAAACAGAATATATTTAAGCTTAAAGATATGGGGATAGAGTTAACAGGTAAGAAATATCTTAAGATATTTTTTGAAGATGATAAAGAACTGTATGTTAGGGAAGAACAACGTTATCTGATGACTAAAATTTATAATAAGAATGATTACAATATCGAGATTGATGGGCAGATACTAGGTCTTCCTAATGATAATCTTGCATTGAACTCAAAGAAACCATATATGGAACACAAGACACGAAAGAAAACAGTTCCATACTTGCTGTCTCCCCAAAGTGCAGCTGTTCAGAGAATGTTTTTTGATTATCTTATGAACGAAGCTAATAAAGGTAATACAAATTTGTTTTTTGATAATTCAGTTCTTCATAGCAAGTATAACAAAAGTGGAATTACAGCTTTGAAAAATGGAGAATTTATTGAAGGGGATTTCTCAGGGTACTTTTTACAAATTCAAAAAGGTAAGGAAATAGCGATAGAACATCAGGATACTATAGCTGATTATAAGTATAATCTTTATAAACCATTTGTATATTCTAATGTTTTGGAAGATGATGTTACAGATGAACAATATAGGAAATATGGTAATAAGAAAGAATTACTTGCTGTAATTAATGAAGTATTATTTTCTAAGTGGTTGTCGGGCAATTTCTTTTCGGATGAAGAGCAAATTAAAAAAATAAATATAGATAGTATTTTAAAGAAAAATATATTTTTATCAAGGAATGCTATATTTGCGTGGCTTTATAAGGGTCAGAGTAAGGATATACAAAGAGTTCTACATTTAGTAAGTATGAATATTATTAAGAGTTCAATTACTAATGGTTATATGGGAAAAGCGGTTAAGCAGTTTAATCTGATGAAATCATTAGATATGTATTTGGGAGGGAATGATATGAAAGACAGATATATTGATATAAGAAATAGTCTTAGTAGAAAGATTAATGCGGATGAATATAGTCAGATAGAAAGTGAAAGCGAATATTATTATGCTGTTGGTCAGCTCGTAAGGTATTATATTTCATTAAGTAAAGCAAAAGATAAAAATCATTCGTTAGCCAATCCATTTTTTAATGCTTCCAATGATAGTGTAATAAAAAATAGACTGGAACAGTTTTTTAAAAAATATAATTATGCAATAAAAGATAATTATAAAAGATTTGATAAGCTGTATACAATGATTATTTCTGCTGTACCAGATGGAAAAGTTAGAAGTGAAGATATAATAGCGGGATATATAAGTAATAATCTTATATACGAGTCAAAGAAGTCAGAAGAGAACAATTAGTGTGAAAAATATATTTTTCATACGCAGAATTTGTGCCTTAGTGCACTTGGCACAAATTTGTTATGTATAAAAAATGCGCATAGAAAAGAGGATTAATATGGATAAGAGAGTATATGGAGTTATAGGAATTTCTTCAATTATGGCTAATTGGAATGCAGATTTTACAGGCTATCCAAAGAGTATGCAGAATGGAGATGTGTACGGAAGTGATAAAGCTTTAAAGTATCCTATGAAGAAAATGTGGAACGATGAGGGAAAGAAAGTATTATATATTAAGTCTATGAAATTTTCCAAGGATGGAGCACTTGTACCAAATTCATTAAAAGAGCGTTATGAAGAATTATTTAATGTTGAAGATTTGAAAGAGTGTAATAATTCTAAAGAAGTTCTTACCAATCTTATGTCTGCTGTAGATGTTAAGAATTTTGGAGCAACATTTGCGGAAGCAAAGAATAACTTTTCGATAACAGGAGCAGTTCAGTTTGGACAAGGCTTTAATAAATATAAGGAAACAAATGCAGAAGAACAGCAGATACTTTCTCCATTCAGAGATGCAAGTAAAGACAGCGAGAAAAATGAAGAGGCAAAGAATTCAACATTAGGAACAAAAATTACAAGCGATGAAGCACATTATTTTTATCCATTTGTAATTAACTCACTTGCATATAAGGAACTGGTAAGTCTTGGAGTTACAGACGGATATACAGAGGAAGATTATAAGAACTTTAAAAGAACTGCTTTAGTAAGTGCAACAGCTTATGCAACTAATGCTAAAGAAGGCTGCGAGAATGAATTTGCAATATTTGTAGAGACAGAGATAGATACATATCTTCCTAACTTATCTGAGTACATAAGCTTTGAAAAAGGTGATAAACTTAATACAATAGATATAAGTGGAATTGCAGAAATACTTAATAATATCGGAGATAGAATAAAGGACGTTGAAGTTTACTTTAATCCACATACAACTAAGATTGTATCTGGAATTAAAGGGGAGAAGCTTTATGATATTATTACACAAAAAGAGGTGTAATGTATGGAGGCTGTTAAATTTACATTAAGTGGCAGAAATGCCTTTTTTAAGAAACCGGAAGTTAATGCCTATTATTATTTTACATATAGCCATATACATAAGGTTGCTTTGTTAGGAATATTTGGTGCAATATTAGGGTATGGTGGATACGCACAGAAAGAATGGAAAAAGAAAAAGAAGGGGCAGCCTATAGAAATTGATTATCCTGAATTCTATGAAAAATTAAGCCATATAAAAGTGTCAGTTGTGCCTAAAAATGAACGTGGATATATACCTAAGAAAGTCCAGATATTTAATAATTCAGTAGGTTATGCAAGTGCTGAACAGGGCGGTAATCTTATTATAAAAGAGCAATGGTTAGAAAATCCAGTGTGGGATATATATGTACTGATTGATTGTGAAGAAGCCGAGAAACTGGCTGACTTTTTACAACAGGGAAAGTGCATTTATTTTCCTTATCTTGGTAAAAACGATCATCCAGCAGATATTACAAATGTAGAAAAAGTTGTTGTTGAGGAAACCATATTAAAAGAAACAGTTATATCTAGTATGTTTTTAAAGGAAACGGGCAGTTTAATTATGCCTGATGATGAAGATGATATAGAAGTGTTTAAATATGCTGAAAAATTGCCAGTTGCTCTTGATGGATACACTAACTTATATGAATATGCAGATATTTGTTATACTAATATGTTAGTGGATATAAATGATGATAAGTTATATAAGCTTTATAAAACAGAAGGTAAGGTTTTGGAGTTTTACTAATAATTATATTAATGATGTCACATCAGGCAATGGGAATTTATTGTAAGTTCATTTTGTCTGATGTGGCATTTTTAATTAATTATGTAAGTGAGAGAAAGGGGAAACATAGATAAGTATGAGTAAAGAATGTGACGGGAAAATGTTGTTTAATATAAAAAGTTTAATGCTGCCGTTAGACAGTATTACAGAATTTGGTAATGAATGTTATGCACATCTATCAGAAGATGGAAAACAAAAAGAAACTTTAATAGAGCATACAGAGCGTTGTCAGAAGTATTGGTTTAATATTGTTGAAGCTAAACATATTGAAACAGTATTTATAAAGTTTGAGCAGTTGTATCTGGGTGATATTACCAATGAAGCCAGACATATATTTAAGTTGATGTCGGTTAATGTTGTAACTTTACACGATGTTGGAAAGATAAATCCTTTATTTCAGAAGCTGAAAATGAAGAATAACTGGAAAACGGAATATGCACCTGAAAGTATATCGAGCAGACATTCTATTGTATCGGCAATTTTTTATCTTGATTATTTTCTGGGTATTATCAATACAGCCAAGGCTGATGGTAGAATTAACAGGGATGAGACTGATGTGCTGAAAGACTTTGCATATATCTATTCTTATATTATTTCAAGGCATCATAGTGATATGAATAGTTTGGAATATTTTTTTGATGGATTAACCGGTAAAAATAAGCAAAATGATAATTCAGGAAAAGATGCATATGAATGGTGTGAAATGTTTAAACAGGAGTTATACAAAGAACCGGTTGCAAAGCTTAGAAAACGTGATGAATGGCTTAATAGAATGGTATGTCAAAGTAATGAAAAGAATATTTATTTGTATGCATGGACAAGGCTTTTATATTCTTTATTAGTGGCAGCAGATTATTATGCAACATCAGAATTTATGAATGGATATGAAAATAATGATTATGGAAATGTTAATAATATTGATAACATAATAAATGAATATGAAAATAACGATGTACAGAAAAGCATACATAGTTATGAGAAAAATATTAAAAGATTGGATGAAGAGCAGTTTGCTAAAGTAAATAAAGACACTGTTCTTGGAAATATTAAGGGAATAAATGTACTGCGGACAGAAATGTTTCTTGAAACAGAATATAATTTGAAAAACAATATAGATAGTAAAATATTTTACCTTGAAGCTCCAACTGGAAGTGGAAAGAGTAATACCGCATTTAATTTAAGTTTTCAATTATTGAAAAAATCAGACTATTGCAAAAAGATTTTTTATGTATATCCATTTAATACTTTAGTTGAACAGAATATGAATTCTATGGAGAAGATATTTGGACAAAATGAGGATATTATGTCAAATATAGCTGTAGTAAACTCAATTACTCCATATAAAGTAAAGAATAATTCAAATATAAATCGATATAAGGATGAGAAATATGCCATAGCAGATTATCAAAAAATATTATTGGATAGACAATTTTTAAATTATCCTATAGTGCTATCAACTCATATTACTTTATTTGATACAATGTTTGGCAGGTCTAAAGATAGTACATTTGGATTTCATCAGTTATGTCATTCAGTTATTGTTTTAGATGAAATTCAAAGTTACAACAATAACAAATGGGGAGCAATGATAAATTTTCTAAAGGCATATGCACAGCTATTAGATATAAAAATAATTATAATGTCAGCAACTCTGCCTAATCTTGAATTACTTACCAATAATAATGCCAAAGCTGTCAGATTGATAAATAACAGAGAAAAATATTTTAACCACAGAATGTTTGCCAATAGGGTGAAAGTTAATTATGAACTTCTTAACAGAAAAATAGGAATTGCTGAGCTGGAAGAACACATTTTGCAACATAAAAATAAGAGGATACTTATAGAATTTATAAGAAAATCAAGTGCAGAAGAATTTTATGCACATATAAGTGAAAGTGCAGAATGTCCGGTCCGGTTAATAACAGGCGATAGCAGCATACAGGAACGTAAAGATATAATTGCTGACATTGAAAATATGCAGGAAGTCATTCTTGTTGCAACACAGGTTATTGAAGCAGGTGTAGATATAGATATGGATATAGGATATAAAGATATATCAAGACTTGACAGCGAGGAGCAGTTTATAGGGCGAATTAACAGGTCGTGCAGGAAAGATGGAGTTGTATATTTCTTTAATATGGATGATGCCAAAGGAATATATCGTGGAGATGTCCGCGTGGATACGGATAATACTTTAATGAATGAAGAAATAAGAGAATTACTTAATTCTAAAGATTTTTATGATTATTATGAAAAGTATGTAATACCAGTTTTAAAAAATGCTCAGGGACAATGTAACGATAATAATATAGATGAATTTATCAGAAAAGAAGTAGGAAAGCTGGATTTTAATAAAGTTGCAGATAAAATGAAGCTCATAGATGATAACAGACAGATGTATTTGATATATTTTTCAAGAAATATTATTGATAAAAATAATCCTGAGAATGTTATAGATGGTAAAAGGATATGGGAAGAATATAAAGAACTTTTGCAGGATAATCAACTGTCTTATCAGGAAAAGACAGTTAAACTGCATAATATCAGAAGTGAAATGAATATGTTTATGTATCAGTTTAAAATAGAATTATATAATGAAAAGCATAAACCAGTTGTTGAATATCTGGAGTGGGATGAGCAGATAGGAGATATTTTTTATGTGGAAAATGGTGAAGATTATTATGATGAAAATGGGGCGTTAAATAAAGACTTATTCAGGGATAATGAAGATTTATTCATATAAGGAGGTAGTAAAAAATCAGATTAATATCGGATTTTTTATACATATAATTTGTGGCTGTATACACTTGACACGAACTCAATAGACGAAAAATGTGCACGTGAATAATCCGGCCTCCGAGTCCCTGCTGTCCGTGGATAGGAAACCGCAAAGCCGTCTGCCACGAGTTGAGTATAGTCTTTCTGAACGTGGGAAATCCTTAGAACCTGTATTAGATGCTTTCTGTCTTTGGGGACAAGAACACCGCACATAGTCAGAAGTGCATCTGACAGGTTATAAGGTGTAACCCAAAAGTACCAGATTACAAACACCAGAAGGGATATGATAAGCACAACAGGAATAAATATTGAAGCAATACGGTCTACAATATTCTGCAGGGGTGCACGTGAGCTTTGTGCAGCCTGTACCATATCAATCATCTGTTGCAAGGTGGTATTCCTTCCGGTATGTGTTATTTTCATATAAATGCTTTCGTTTCTGTTTAGTGAGCCGCCGGTCAGATGTTCGCCTCTGCCTTTTTGTACGGGTTCACTTTCTCCGGTCAGCATGGATTCATCCACATAGCAGGTATCATCCAACAATATGCCGTCAGCAGGTATGCGCATACCGGCTTCTATTTTTACAATGTCATCAGGTTTCAGGGCATCGGATGGAATCTTAATTTCCTGTCCGTCTCTGACACACAGTGCTTCCTGTGGAATCAGGTGAACCAGTCCTCTGATGGATTGAGAAGTCTGCCCTTTTGCAATGAATTCTAAATATTTACCAAAGAAAATCAGACTCATAAGAACCCCATCACAAAGATAATACAGTTTTATATTATCGTGCACAGTAAAAGTCAGGACAGTACTGTAAATATAGATAATACTGGTGGAAAGCGTTATCAGAAAATCCATGTTTAACTGTTTTGAGTAAATAGCACGAAGACAACGCTGGTAGAAATATCTGCCTGGGCCAAACTGCAATACAGTTGCTAATACAAACTGAATCCATGGTGCAGGACTCCAGAAAATTGGTGTGGCAAGTATCACTGACAGGAAAAGACGTCGAAGCATGGAAAGCTGGTCTGACTGCTCCAGTTCTTCTTCGCCGCTGTTCCATTCATTCACAGATAATATGGCAGGAGAGACTGCCTGCTGTAAATCCTAGCGGGTAATTCCTATAGGATATAGTGACAATAGGAATGTATGGTCTGATTCGGATACAGTTACAGATGCAATACCAGGCAGAGCTGACAACTTCTCCTTTATTTCAGTAATGTTTACATTTGCGTTGCAGGAGAGCACTACATGTTCCATTGGAATCGCAAAACCAGCACGTTTTATCGCATGCTCTGTCTGTGAAATATCAAAAAATGTTTCATCTATTGTAAGGCTGGCTTTGCCGGATGTGTAGCTGACTTCTGCATCCAGCACACCATTTTGTTTTAGCAGAATTCGTTTCAGCTCAGGAGCACAGGCAGTACAGTCCATGCCAAAGATGCGTAAAGTTAATGGCTTCATGCGTTGTTACTTTTATTTTTAAGTTTGAGATATTGGCGGAATGCTACAAAGGAGCTTGGAAGACACAGTACCGGTACTTCAAATAAGAATACCCAGCTAACCCAGTCTACACCCTGATAGTAGACACCCTGCCACGTTACACCTTTTATTAGATCAAAATAGGAAAAATTCCATACACCCCAGAGACCGGAAAAAGCACCGCACAGATGAATAATCAGAAAACCGGCGGTAGTGAATACTCCTGCAAATGCAGTTACAAGAGTAGCACTTGCGCGTTTTAGTTTTGTGAGAAATATAGAAACGGCTGGAAGAATATACACAACCAGATTTAATACCAGCAGAGACACCGGAATACTGTAACCCCAGTTAAATGCCTGACGAAGATGATCGCCGTCATGCATAAGCACGGAAGCAAGGATAATGATGCAGCAGCACATAAGGGTTTTTGATGCATTGTTGTTTAATTTCTGACTTATAGTGATTATGCCAAGGCTTATATGAATGAGCATTGCAGACATTGGTTTGAGGTGCATAGTGCGGATGATTTTTCATCACCATTAGAATGCATGAATGCTTTTATGAGATATGTTTCAGAAGGTGGTATGGAGGAAAACCGTCCAAAGGCAACACTTCAGACATATGTTCTTGTTAAATATAACGGAGATATGCAAAAAATAATATCCGGTGAATTTGAGTCCTGGAGAAATACAATGTTGGACTGCCTGAAAAAAATATATGGTGACTCTGTACAAATGGCGCAGGCAGAGGCGATGATGATTCTTATTACTGGAACCTTCGTATGTAATTATACGGGTGCTTTGACGGGTAATATCAATTCAGAGATTTTATCAGCATTTATACCGTTAATTGAGATAAAATAAAGGAAAAGGACAGAAAAACAATAAGCCAAAGGATTTTAAGTATTGCAGTGAGTATCAGGATAAGCAGAACTTATTATAGAATATCTGGAAGGGGCGGTGCTGTTAGGGGCGCACCATGCATAGCAATGGTGTTTGTATTGAGCAGTCTGACTGAGAAAATTAATAACAAACTTACACAGCACTTTAGTCAATAACGGGTTAGAGTGCTTTTTAGGCTATCGGGATTGCACCTCTTTATCAGTCGGCCATGATCTCCGAAGGGCCACATAGGATATTAAAAAGTTTGCAAACCAACCTGCTGGTACAGCAAGCCAGACAAATACGATGCCAAAACGCGGTGCACAAATCAAAGCAATCGACAGGCGAATCGCCAGGTTCACCATATTTGCAATAAGGAACGGGCGCATGATTCCAAGACCACGAAGAACCCCATCGGTTGCCATTTTGATTCCCATAAAGATGAAGAAGTAACCGAGCCATCTCATATAACCCTCGGATACCTGATAAGCCAGGGCAGTTCCATCTTTACCAAGGAATAACGAGGAAATCTGAGTATGCAATGTTTCTATGACTATAAAAGCAAGAACTGCAAAACATAGATCTAATACCAGCGCAGCGTGATATCCTTTTTTGATCCGTTCAATTTTCTTTGCACCAAGATTCTGGGAAACATATGGGGAAACTGCGTTGCCAATGGATACAAAAATCAATGAAAAAACATTCTCTACCCGCATCGTCGCCGCATATCCTGCAAGTGCCTGCGTACCGAAAGGATTTACAACAGCCTGTACAATCATCATACCGATGGATACTGTAGACTGCTGAAGAACCGAAGGTACAGCAATATGAAGCATGGAATATAACTCCTGCCTGTTAAACCAATCAAAGCGACTTTTATATCGGCGCATCCGGCTAAGGAAAAGAAAAAGTGAAAACACCGCAGAAATCCCCTGTGCTATAAGAGTCGCAAGGGCTGCACCGAACACACCGAGACCAAGTCCAGCCACCATCCAAAGATCCATAAAAATATTTAAGATTGACGAGAATACCAGAAGCCCCAGTGGGATTTTTGATTCACCAATGGAAGTGAACATGCTGGAAAGAATGTTATACATAAACAGAAACGGAAAGCCCACGAAAT
>ERZ860590.613-NODE-613-length-26568-cov-3.082563_pt1 | contig 26568 bp, 19 predicted proteins | sample MGYA00509975_ERZ860590 | MGnify/ENA primary metagenome ERZ860590 (study PRJEB30046, sample SAMN00715250) | human gut metagenome | study: EMG produced TPA metagenomics assembly of the A metagenome-wide association study of gut microbiota in type 2... | reverse complement strand
GAATATCCTGCCGCCGTAAAATGAAGCCGCTTCGGAGATTATCGCCTTTTTGCCCTCTGCTTCAGACTCGAAAACCCATATCCTGTTTGTGACATATGCGAATGTTACTGCACATATCCATGATATGACGGTGCTTGTGGTGGAAACACCGCCCTTGCCTATGCCTGCCTGCTCCAAAAGCACTTTTGAGATGCCTGCGGTCACAAAGCTCACTGCGGTGGTGAGTACGCCGAAAAACAGATACAAAAGCATTTCTTTGTTTTTGACGTAAAAGGGTCTGAACCAGCCGAATATCTTCCAGTCCATTATTTTGTCGAAAATGTCCTTATCTTTCTTTGCCATTTCTGTTATCTCCTTTTGTGCATATGAATATTATGAACACAAAGAATATTATAACTCTTTTACATTGTTTTTTCAATAATACTGTTGCAATTGGTTAAAAAATATGTTATGATAACTATATGTAGTCAGTTTTCATGACTGCCTTTAGTGCTATTTTTATAACTAGGGCAGCAAATTTATATTCTGACCTGAAAGGATAATTTTATTTTATGAAAGTTGTTATCATCGCTGTGCTTCTTATGCTGTCTGCTATTTGTTCTGCAACGGAGACAGCGTTTTCTTCATGCAACAGGATAAGGCTAAAAAAACTTGCAGACGACGGAAACAAGTCTGCAAAGAAGGCAATGAACATATGCGATAATTTTGACAAGGCACTCACTGCTATACTTGTTGGAAACAACGTGGTGAACATTTCTTCATCTTCTATTGCAACGGTGCTTTTTACGGAGAAGTTCGGCAAGGGAAGCGTGGGTCTGGCTACTGTAGTCATGACGGTGCTTGTGCTTATTTTTGGTGAGATCTTGCCTAAGAGCCTTGCAAAGGAAAATTCTGAGCGGTTTTCTATTCTTATGGCGGCTCCGCTTTCCGCATTCATGTTCATCATCACACCTATTACGGCTATCTTTATGGGCATAAAAAGCGGTGTTTCAAAGATTGTGGGCAACAAGAACAGCGAGCCGTCTGTTACTGAGGAAGAGCTTAAATATATCATAGACGAGATACAGGACGAGGGCGTACTTGAAGAGCAGGAGTCGGAGCTTGTGCGTTCGGCACTTGATTTTGACGAGATAACCATAAGCGAGATACTTGTGCCTAGAGTAAATATCGAGGGTGTTGAGCTTCATGAGGATATGGAGAGCATAAAAAAACGCTTTGTGCAGACAAAGTTTTCAAGGCTTCCTGTGTATGACAAGGATATAGACCACATTGTGGGACTTATCCACCAGTCTGACTTTTTTGAAATGTATCTCAAGGGTAAAACGGACATAAGCCTTATAATGAACAAGCCACTCTACATAACTGAGAGCCGCAAGATATCGGATATTTTAAAGCAGATGCAGCGCAAAAAGGTGCATATGGCGGTGGTGCTCGACCAATATGGCGGTACTGAGGGCATTTGTACTCTTGAGGATATCATAGAGGAGCTTGTGGGCGAGATCTATGATGAAAGCGACGAGGAGGATACCTCCCTTGTGAAAATAAGCGACGGTGTTTATGAGGCGTCGGCGGAGCTTTCGGTATCGGATTTTCTTGACAGGATAGGACTGCCGGAGGACACTATCGAAACCGAAAGAACATCTCTCGGTGGCTGGATAATGGATATGCTTGACAGACTTCCTGAGCAGAATGAAGTTATAAGCTGTCCGCCTTTTGAGATGACAGTGAAAATGGAGGACGAGCAGAAAATAGACAGGATACGCTTCAAAATATCCGAAGAGGAGCTTGAAAGCAAGAAGGCGGAGGAAGAAAATGCCTAAGCAGATAAAGAAAGAGCAGATAAAAAAGTCAGAGCTTTTATACAGAAAATGGTCTGTTGCAGGGCTTGCGGCAGCGGCTGTGTTCATGGGGTGTATGGCTGGGCTTATGAGCATGATAGTGAAAACCGAGGGGGCAAAAGTGCCAACGATAGTGCTTTTTGCGGCGTTCATTATCTACACGGCAGTGTCGGTGGTATGTGCGGTGCTTGGAGTGAAAAGCTATGTAAAGGACGACTGCGGAGTGTGTCTTTTTCAGGGTATAGTGCATATTTACAGCGTTATAGCCTGCGTAATGAATGTGAGAATGGCATTTATAATACTGTTCTCAGCGTTAGGCTCGCAATCGGGGGTAGATACCCTTATAGGAAGCCAATCGCAGAACGAATTTATACAAAGTCAGTATGCAAGCTGGATATGTCTTGCTGTTGCTACTCTGTTCTCAGTGATACTTGGTATTTTGGCGGTAGTATGGCTTGTGAAAAATAAAAAGAACTGATAAATCGGCTTTGCGTAGGGGCGACCTTGGGTCGCCCGTTATTTCGTATGTTTCACAGCATACAGGTCTTAGAAAATCATATAGTAAGGAAGAAGAAAAATAATGTTTTTGCTTATACTTGTAGTTGTATGCTACACAATATGTTCCCTTAGTGACAAGTACGCTGTTTCAACGGCAAAATTCAACGGCGATGAGCTTGGATTCTTAATGGCGGCGGCAACGGCTGTTTTCATGGCTTGCTGTCTGCCTTTCCTCGACAGGACTATTACATTTAGCTGGCAATCCTTTGCAGCGATAGGTCTGTTGTGCTTGTCGAAGATCCTTGAATTTAAGCTTTCGGCTATTATCCTTGATGAAATATCAGCCTTTGAGCTTAAGGCTTGGCTTGGTATCACCCTTTTCATGTCCTATGCAACGGATATTTTTCTTGGTGAAAAGCCGAGCATTTTCAAGTTTCTTTTTATTGTGCTTACTGTTGCAGGACTTGTTTTTATCGCAAAATCAGGCAGAACGGACAGCGGCAATATAAATTACCGCAGGATAGTTGTTCCTCTGGTGTTTTATCTTTTGGCAAGATACGGCTACGGCATAGTTGTAAGAGCGTCGGAGAATTACATATCCTCGACTATGGCGCTGTTCTTTGCACTTATACTTATGGCTATCATACTTCTGCCAAGGGCGAAGCCTTTGGAGATATTCAAGAAAAATCAAAAGGGCGCATGGGTGGTCGTGCTTACAAAGATTCCGAATGTGGCAGGTCTGCTTGCGGAGAACGCTGTTATTGCTGTGAGCCTTGCGAGTGCGTCATTTATCCAGCCTATGATACTGTGTTCGCTGTTTGTTATAGCGCTCATAAGAAAAGAGCCTATCACAAAGCTGAGATTTATCGGTAGCGTTATTTGTATGGCGGGCATAATAGGATTTCAAATATGTTAAAAAAACGTCGGACGTTTTCAAATTCGTCCGACGTTTTGTTGTCTGAAAGTTTACAGAAAGAAAGTGAGCGACCAGAGGTCGCCCCAACATCTTGATGTTATGTTTATCTTTCGGTATTGTACATTGCGGCAAACCAGTAATCTTCTTCAAGATAGCTTGTGTCTTTCTTGCCCCATGTAATTTTTATTTTCACAAGACAGCCGTCTATATCCTCTTTCGGAAGCTCCAGCTTTTTGGACTCCTTGGCAAGCACCTTTCCGCCATAGCTGTAGACAGTGTAAAGCACGTCACCGAGCCTGTCCCCTGTGGCTTCTACGGACATAGGGGTTTTAAGGGTAACATTGCCGTCCTTATCTACATCTGCCTTTATATTAAATGACGGTACAGAGGAGAGCAGATCTTCAAAGCTCTTTTCAGCGGAAAGGCTCTCGCTCTTGCCATTGCAGTATCGTGTCTTTTCAGTGCCGGGAAGCTCATATTTGCTTCCGTCACAGGTCAGCACAACTGAACCTTTCTCCACCTTTGGGGTTATATTTATCACAAGGGCGCAAGCCAAAAAGATAACGGCGGTAAGCATACCTACAAGTATTTTCCTTTTCATTATTATCACCAATGCTATTATAGCACCTTTTGGAATAATAATCAAGGGCGGTGTTTGAAAATGAGATCAAGCAAATGAGTTGTAAATGTACAATAAAATATATAAAAAACTATTGACAAAATCAAAAATATAGGTTATAATAACCTCATAGTAAAAGAGAGTAGCTGGCGGAGAGATCCGTTTATGTTTGCGTCAGTACGTTCCGATGAGGGACCGCTGCATATCTAAACGGCGAGACTTTTATTGATTAAATTGCCACAGGCGCAGTTTACCCAATAAACGTCTTGCCGATTTTTTATGCGTTTATTTTTCTGAGCCTATGAGAAAAGGAGGCTTTAAAGGGTATATCGGCAGCGACTACAGGAAAAAATAAAAAAGGTGGTATTTTATGAAGCAGTATCAGAAAAAACTTGACCAGCTTTACACTGAGTTTTCATCAGGTGAAAATGGTCTTTCAACCGAGCAGGCAGTGAAAAACTGCGAAAAGTTCGGACGAAATGTTATCACGGAGGGCAAGAAAAAGTCCATTCCCATGATTTTTTTAGAGCAGTATAAGGACTTCCTTGTGCTTATACTCATTATTGCTGCGATAGTTTCAGCTTTCATGAAAGACGTTGAGAGCTGTGCGGTAATTCTCGTTGTTATCACAATGAACGCTATCTTGGGTACAGTTCAGACCGTCAAGGCTGAAAAGTCACTGACGAACCTTAAAAAGCTTTCTGCACCGACGGCTAAGGCGCTTCGTAACGGCGAGAAGGTCATTATCCCCTCTGAGGAGATCGCAGTGGGCGACATTCTTCTTATCGAAGCAGGCGACCAGATATGTGCAGACGGCAGGCTGATAGAATGTGCGTCTGTTCAGGTGAACGAGTCGGCACTCACAGGCGAGAGCGTTAATATCGACAAGGATATGAGCGATATAGAGGGCGAAAAGCCTCTTGCTGAACGTGCTAACATGGTTTATTCAGGCTCTTTTGTCACATACGGCAGAGGAAAAATGCTTGTCACTGAGGTGGGTATGGACACTGAGGTGGGCAAGATAGCTTCACTTATCCAGAACGCATCAGAGAGAAAAACGCCTCTCCAGAACACACTTGACGAGTTCGGCAAAAAGCTTTCCATTGCTATACTTATTGTCTGTGCAGTAGTGTTCGGACTTAGTGTGCTTCGTGGCGGCAAGCTTATGGATTCGTTCATGTTCGCTATCGCACTTGCTGTTGCGGCTATTCCTGAGGCTCTCAGCTCTATCGTTACTATTGTGCTTTCTTTCGGCACACAGAAAATGTCAAAGGAAAACGCTATCATAAGAAAGCTTCAGGCTGTTGAGGGCTTGGGCAGCGTTTCTGTAATATGCTCTGACAAGACCGGTACTCTTACTCAGAACAAGATGACGGTCAGAAAAATAATGGTAGACGGCAGGATAATTGACACTGACGCTGTTGATCTTGACGATGAAAAGGTCAAGACTATGACAAGAGCCATGATCCTTTGCAACGATTCAAGCTGTAAGGACGGCGTTGAGATAGGCGACCCTACAGAAACGGCTCTTATCAATTTTGGCACAAAGCTTGGTATCGACACTGACAAGGTGAGGGAAGATCTCCCTAGAATTTCTGAGATACCATTTGATTCAGACAGAAAGCTTATGTCAACTCTGCACGTTATCGATGGCGAGAAGGTGCTTTATGTAAAGGGTGCGGCTGACGTTCTTATAAACAGGATAACTTCAAGCGACGAGGAAAAGGCTGTTATAACTCAGCGTGTGGCAGAGCTTTCGGAAAAAGGTTTGCGTATACTTGCATTTGCAGAGAAAAAATTCGACAAGGATACCGTATGTCCAGAGGACGAGGATGGATTGGAGTTTGTCGGTCTTATTGCTATGATGGATCCTCCGAGAGAGGAATCAAAGGCGGCTGTTGCGGAATGCCGCAAGGCAGGCATAAAGCCAGTCATGATAACAGGCGACCATATCGTTACGGCTTCGGCTATTGCCCGTGAGATAGGTATTCTTGACGACAACTCAAAGGCTGTTGAGGGTCACGAGCTTGACGCTTATTCAGACGAAGAGCTTGTTGACTTTGTAAAGGACAAGGCTGTTTACGCTCGTGTTACACCTGAGCATAAAATAAGGATCGTAAAGGCTTGGCAGGCAAACGGCTGTATAGTTTCCATGACAGGCGACGGTGTGAACGACGCACCTGCGTTAAAGCAGGCTGATGTGGGCGTTGCAATGGGCATCACAGGAACTGAGGTTTCAAAGGACGCTGCCTCAATGGTGCTTGCAGACGATAACTTTGCAACTATAGTCAAGGCCATAAGAAACGGCAGAAACATTTACGAGAACATTAAAAAGGCTATACTCTTCCTGCTTTCGGGCAACTTTGCGGCAATTCTTGTGGTGCTTTTCAACTCACTGCTTGGACTTCCTGTTCCGTTTGCGGCAATACATTTGCTGTTTATTAATCTGCTTACAGACTCGCTTCCTGCTATCGGTTTGGGTCTTGAACCTCACTCCGAAGAGGTCATGAAACGCAAGCCGAGAAATGCAAATGAATCTATACTCACACGTCCTTTCCTGGGCGAGATAGCATTGTATGGCGTAGTTATAGCGATAGCAGTAGCTTCGGCTTTCCTTATGGGAAACAAGACAAGCGCAGCTCTTGGTATGACGATGGCATTCGCAGTGCTTTGCTCCGCAAGATTGTTCCACGGATTCTCCTGCAAGAAAAAAGGTCCTGTTATCTTCTCAAAGGACTTTTTCAACAACAAGTTCGGTCTTATGGCGTTCGGTCTTGGAATGGTATTTTTAAACTCCGTTCTGCTCGTTCCACCACTTAAAGGACTTTTCAAGATAGCAGACATGACAGGTATGCAGTTTGCATGGATATACATTCTAAGCTTTGGCTCTATGCTCGTTATCCAGCTTATAAAGGCGATATTCTTTACAAAGTCTGAGAAGTAAGGTCAAGAGCATGACACATGGTCAATAAATGGGACGTCGAGGACGCTGTCCCCCTACAATTTGTATAAAAAAACCGCTCTTCGTGATGTCACGGGGAGCGGTTTTGTTTTATTAAGATGTGGCTATCTGTGCTGAGAAGCTTTGCTTCCATGCTTGTATGGATATATTGATTTTTTTGTAATATTCTCCATAGTCATCATACTCGCTTTGCGGGATAAAAAGGGGAAGCGCATATATCTTTGGCTTGGCATTATAAAATGAGGCAAAGGCGTTTATTTCCTTTTTTTCTACTTTGCTTTGCTCGTCCTGAGAGGGATAGATTATTCCGCAGGTGTCACCGCCTGTCAGGAAAAGATATGACAATAGCTGGTGGATATCAGCGTCTTTATTCCATTCCCAGAACTTGTATTTTGCGTCAAATACGTTTCTTTTGGAATCGGGTTTGCCCTTTTCTATGTAGTCAGGATACCAATATTCTTTATTAGACCATTGCAGGCTTCCTTTGGAATTGTCGGTAAGCAAATGTTCATAGCTATATTCGTTCAACAGCTTGACAGCGATAAACTCCTCCCACAGCCATGAGATATCAATGAGTATGCCAAAGGTGTCTTCTTCTTTATCGTCAAACACGTTCTGACCTGATTCCTGCAATATCATCAATGCGAGCTTTCTTACGTCCTCGTACTTCTGATACATAGGGTGGGTTATCTCTCTTCTGCACTTCATGGAGTCGGAATAGTTCACGTTCATTCGATATGAGGGCGTTGCATTTTCTATGGCGTCTATTATCTCGTTGAGGATAACGTTGTTGTTGAGATAGCCTTTCAAAATGTCGGGGAAATAGTCTTTGATATAGTCGAGAGTTTGGCGTATGAGGCATAGAATATCGTTGTCATAGGAATACTCTCTTGTGGAATATGCGGTCTTTCCTAAAAAGGGATTGTTTATCTTTATGTGCCTGTTGATATCCATAACGCCCTTGAAGTCATACTCGTTGTATCTCTTTCGCACATACTCTTTGTATATTCCGTCTTCGTAGGCTTCCATAAGCTTCATAAGAAACAGAAGCACCATTATGGCAGTATAGTCGCTTTCTGATTCGCTGTTTACGTTTATATCAAAAACGTTTATGCCGCATACACTGCACAATAGATAGAGCAGGAAATACTGTTTATCGTTCTCGTCAAAGCGTGACCTTATCTCTATTCGGTAGTTAGCTTCACTTTCTTCTTCCTTGCTTCTGCAGGACAGCACGCCCACCCAATTGTAGGTGAAAAGCTTGTCATTTACTCGTGAAAATATCTCTTTGTTTTTGTTTCGGCTTTGAGAAGGTATGGTGATGATATTGCTGCCCTTTATCTGATTTAGGTCGCTGACCTGCTTGATATCCTCCCAATAGCTTTCGGATATTTCCTTTTCATCAGATGATTCATCATCATAGACCAATGAATACGCTTTATCATAGCTTTGGTTATCTTTAAGACTGATCGTTATATGATTATCCATTTTGCTCCTCCGATCAAGCCTTAAAATTCTCACCTATTTTCGCTACTTCGCTTTCAGTTCTCTTGCCCTTTACATACTCATACAATATCTGAGAGAGGTGGTTATCCCACACTTCCTGCTTTGCCTTTTGGTAGTCATTTCCGTCAAGATACAGCAGTATCTTTGCAAAATATGACGGACCGAGGTGATAATGTCTGTTAAGTTTAAGGGTGTTATCAATGGAATTATTGAGGTCTGTTATCTTTGATACATAATCATCATAATAATTGCCAAGCGTATTATCTACGCCCATTGCCTTTAAGACCTTATCCATTACGGCTTCTGCAGTGACTTCATGCCAAGCAAATCTTCTTCTTAAAGCAAAGTCAAAGACCTCTACGCTTCTGTCGATATCGTTCATTGTGCCTATGATATACACATTTGAGGGGATAAAGAACTTATCGTTATCCTTATTTATATAGAATGTTTTGTCAGTTGCCAGCGCAGAATACTGCGTAGCTATCCTGCCTTTTTCTCCTCTGTAGTCTGCGTCCAAGCAGAACATGGTTTCACCAAGGACTTTTGATATTTCCGCTCTGTTTATCTCGTCAATGATAAAAAGGAAAGGAGGGAGGTCGGCTGGGTCGATGTTTTCTGTATCAAAGCCTTCCTCTTTTATCTTGTTTATCCAGAAGTCAACGATAGACTCGTCCTCGCCCTTGAGAAACTCTTTTATGGTGTCTTCCGTCACCTTTTGGCCTGAAGCCTTTATACGCTCTATTACGCCGGCCTTTCTGCAAAATGACTTGAAAGAGCCGTTTTTTAATGTGTAGCCTATGCTTTCGCTTGCAAGGTTTGGTCTTATGCCCTCGATAAAGTCTGTGTAGTCATATGAGGGGTGGAACTGCACCATTTCCATTTGTATATTTTTATCAGCGTTTTCGCCCAACAGCTTGTCGGCAATTTCATTTCTTGCGGAAAAGGTCTTTCCTGTGCCAGGTGCGCCGTTTAAAATGAGCTGTTTGTTTGCTTTTAACAGTGAATATGTATCTACCATAAGTGAAAAAACTCCGCCAGATGTGATTTGAGTGCCATCTATTAGAAATTCTGCTACTTGTCTCATTTTCTGTTTAGCGTCAGCTTCTCCGTCAATAAATATGATGTTATTATTGGCGTCCCTAAAGATAGCTTTTCCACTGCTGTCTTTAAAATTGACCCAATCACCCGTTCTAAAAACGTCCATTTCGGTATCTTTAGGTATTAACCTTAAGGCATCATTTATTTTTGTAACAAGGTTATTTCCCTTCCCGTCAACAAAATTACCAGCATTTCTTGACCACGTTGAAGGATTTTCATAGGTTTTTTTATTGGGGTCAGGATACAATATATGAAGAAAATTCAAGATATGTTTTTTGTCTTTTGTTGACTGTACCCCCTGCAAAACTATCGCCATGAAAAAATGGAAATTTCTTTGCCGATAACCCTTATCTGTTTCTGTTTGAAATTGCTTACTATTCAAGTATTTTATCTGTTATATAAACGTTTCGTCACCATTTTCTAACAGTTTTTGCACATCTTCAAATGTGCTTCTCCATGTTATTTTTCCCATATCAGGTACTCCATTCTTCTATAATTTTACTACAATAATTTCATTATATCTTATCAGCAACGCTTTGTCAAGGCGGAGTAATCAGAAATAGAGGAATATCCACTGATCCATGGTGTCAAGATCAAGTTCTCTTACGTCTATGATCTTGCTGGTGCAGTCTGATATTATGGTCACGGTCTCGAGGCTTTCACATTCGCTGAATGCATATGAATTGATGTAATTTAATGAAGTCGGGATAGTTATGTTTTTAAGATTTTTGCAGTTATAAAATGCCATGAAGCCTATATCTGTTACGCCATATGGTATCTCAAGGTTTTTAAGACTTTTACATTCGCTGAAAGCATAACTGCCTATACTTTTGACTGCGTCGGGAATGGTGATGTTTTTAAGACTTCTACAACCATCAAACGCTCTATAGCATATCTCAGTTATCATCTCAGGCAGTTTTATGCGTTCAAGGCTTTCGCAGTTTTCAAATACGCACATGTCTATGAGCGTAACGCTATTTGGAATAGTTATGTCTTTAAGCTTTTTGCACCCGTCAAAGGCATATGAGTCAATGTTCTTTACTGAATCAGGTATTTTTATGCTTTTGAGGCTGGTGCAGTTCTCAAAAGCCCTTCCCCGTATAGATATTACCCCATCTGGTATATTTATACTTTCAAGACTGATGCAGTTACTAAACGCCTCAGAGCCGATAGCTGTCAATAAGTTTGGGAGAATTATGTTCTTTAGTTTGGTGCAACCCTTAAATGCGGCTTCGTCAATGCTTATTACAGAATCAGGTATAATTATACTTTCAAGCTCGGTGCAATTACAAAACGCTTCTTTGCTGATAGTTGTCAGTGAGCTTGAAAGAGTTATATTCTTTAGTTTGGTGCAACCTTTAAATGCGTCTTCGTCAATTATTGTTACAGAATCGGGTATGGTTATACTTTCAAGGTCGGTGCAGTTCCCAAAAGCTTCTTCACCAATAATTGTCAGTGAGTTTGGGAGAGTTATGCTTTTTAGCTTTTTACACTCATAAAACGCCTTGCAGCTGATGATCTTTACTGAATCTGGAATATTTATGCTTTTAAGGCTGACACATCGCCAAAACGCCTGATCACTTATTTCGTCTAGTTGGTTTGAAAGTACAATGCTTTCAAGGTTTTTGCAAGCCTGGAATGCTCCAAAGCTAATAGAAGTTATTGTGTCGGGGAGAGAGATGCTTTCAATGCCGCAATCCTGAAATGCACAAAAGCCAATGGTAGTTACTGTGTCAGGAATGTCTACATTTTTTAGCTTGAAGCATTCGTCAAAGATCAAAGAATGAATGGTCGTTGCGTTTTTGGGAAGCTTTACGCTTTCAAGTTCATAGAAATATCTAAATAGATAGGTGTAGCTTGTCGATTCGGGCATAGTCAGGTTTTCAAGGTTTATGGAACTCATTGATATATTCCTCCATTTTTCTTTATTTGACTATATTATAACGCATCAACTGTCCGTTTGTCTGGACTGCAAATAAAAAAAGCGACCATACGCAAAACATGGTCGCTTTTCCAATATCTTTATTGCTATATATCTTCGCTGTTCACCCAAACCCCGTCCTCTTTATGAAGTATCCTCTGATTTTCAGATCCTCTGAATTTCAGTGAGATGTTTTTCTTTTCAAGGACGAACTCGCCGTCAACGAGGTAGTCGATAAGGCTCAGCATTTCGTCTGTGTACTGTGTTCTGTATGGGGACTTTGAGCCTGCAAGCAGGTCAGTTTCAAGGGTACAGCCTGTGTAGCACCACACGTCCTTGTCAGGAAGTTCGGTTTTCACACGGCGGAGGAGTTTTGTAAGCTCAGTCTGGTTCTCAGGTTCCATAGGCTCGCCGCCTAAGAGCGTAAGTCCTTTTATATAGCCCTTTGAGAGGGCGTTAATTATCTCGTCTGCGGTGGTATCTGTGAAAGGCTTGCCGTAGTCAAAGTTCCAGGTGTCAGGCTGAAAACAGCCCTTGCAGTGGTGCCTGCAACCTGATACGAACAGCGTGACCCTCACACCTGAGCCATTGGCGATATCGGTTTTCTTTATCTCACAATAATTCATTTTCCGCTCCTTTCATACATACAACGCAGGGCAATACGATTTTGTATTGCCCCGATAGTTATATGCTGTTTGCTGTTTTATGTCAGTAATAATGTTCATTATTTTCGGATTTTGCAGTTTTGAGTTTTTGAGTTTTCCTTGCTATAATGTTCATTTTTTTGACGAGTTTTGATTTTTGAACTTTTGAGTTTTAACGGCTATAATGTTCAAAATTTTGCGATTTTGGCTGAAAAATTTTTGGGTTTTAAGGAAATGTTCACTTTTTTTGAAAATCGCTCAAAAAAATTTTTGGGTTTTTTGGAATCTCATTATGAATTGTAATTTTACAACAGAATTTTGTGAAATCACAAATGCAAAACTCTTTCCTTTATCTCTTGAGTCCTGCCCTGATTCCAGAACTGCGTGCCAATGTAGCCGCAGGTGCGCCTTGCAACGTTCAGAGTGTTCTGATCTCTGTTGCCGCAGTTCGGACACTCCCATACAAGCTTGCCGTCATCTTCTACTATCTTTATCTCACCGTCAAAACCGCACTTCTGACAGTAGTCGCTCTTTGTGTTAAGCTCTGCATACATGATGTTGTCGTAAATATGCTGCATAACTGCAAGGACAGCCTCTATGTTGTTCTGCATATTCGGCACTTCCACATAGCTGATAGCTCCTCCTGGTGAAAGAGCCTGGAACTGTGACTCAAAGGTGAGCTTGTCAAATGCGTCGATGTTCTCGGTAACATGGATATGATAGCTGTTTGTGATGTAGTTTCTGTCTGTTACACCCTCGATAACACCGAAACGCTTCTGCAAACATCTTGCAAATTTGTATGTTGTGGACTCTAATGGCGTGCCATAAAGGCTGAAATCTATGTTTGTTTCTGCTCTCCACTTTGCGCAGGCATCATTAAGGTGCTGCATAACTTCAAGTGCAAAAGGCGTTGCTGAAGGGTCTGTGTGTGACTTGCCCGTCATGTATCTTACGCATTCGCAAAGACCTGCATAGCCAAGTGATATGGTGGAATATCCGCCGAACAGGAGCTTGTCGATTGTTTCGCCCTTTTTAAGTCTTGCCAATGCACCGTTCTGCCAAAGGATAGGCGCAACGTCTGACGGAGTGCCTTTAAGTCTTTCGTGACGGAGCATAAGCGCACGTCTGCAAAGCTCAAGTCTTTCATCAAATATCTTCCAGAACTTATCTATATCCTTATATGATGAGCAGGCAACATCAACAAGGTTTATTGTAACAACGCCCTGATTGAATCTGCCGTAATATTTAGGCTTGCCGTTTTCGTCAAGATATGTTGTAAGGAAGCTTCTGCAGCCCATGCAAGGGTAGCACTGACCATTGCCATTCTTGTCTACCTTAAGCTCTTTCATTTTCTTTTCGCTTATATAGTCAGGCACCATTCTCTTTGCGGTACACTTTGCAGCAAGCTTTGTAAGCTCCCAATATTTTGAGCCTTCTCTTATGTTGTCCTCTTCAAGGACATATATTAGCTTAGGGAACGCAGGTGTTATATAGACGCCCTTTTCGTTCTTTACTCCTTGGATACGCTGTCTGAGCATTTCCTCTATGATAGCCGCAAGGTCATCTCTTGTCTGCCCCTCAGGTACTTCGTCAAGATACATGAAAACAGTAACGAAAGGTGCTTGACCATTTGTTGTCATAAGAGTGATGACCTGATACTGTATCATCTGGACGCCCTGAACAATCTCAGCCTTTACTCTCATTTCGGCTACCTTATTTATAGTATCCTCGTCGGCAGGGATATTAAGCTCTGCGAACTCTTTTTTTACCTCACGGCGGTATTTATCACGGGATATCTGAACGAACGGAGCAAGGTGGGAAAGTGTGATACTCTGTCCGCCATACTGTGAAGAAGCTATCTGAGCGATAGATTGTGTAGCGATATTGCAGGCTGTAGAGAAGCTGTGTGGCTTTTCTATCATGACCTCGCTTATGACAGTGCCGTTCTGGAGCATATCCTCAAGATTTACAAGACAGCAGTTGTGCATATGCTGAGCGAAATAATCAGCGTCGTGGAAATGTATCAGACCTTTTTCGTGAGCTTCAACTATATCGTCAGGAAGCAAAAATCTTCTTGTGATATCCTTGCTCACTTCACCTGCCATATAATCCCTCTGAACTGAATTGACAGTAGGGTTCTTATTGGAATTTTCCTGCTTGACTTCCTCGTTCTCGAAGTTAAGAAGAGAAAGTATCTGCTTGTCAGTAGTATTAGCCTGTCTGACGATAGAACGCTCATAGCGGTAGGTGATATAATGCTTTGCCACTGTATACTTGCCGTGGCGCATGATATCGGCTTCCACCCAGTCCTGAATAGTTTCAACGTCCATAGCCCTATTCATTTCAGAGCATTTGTCCTCTATATTCTGTGCTATCTCTCCTATTTCTCCCTCAGAGAGCCTATCCTTTTCCTCCACAGTGATGTTAGCTTTCGCAACGGCATTTTCTATCTTTTCCTTATCAAACGTATTCTCAGCGCCGCTTCTTTTTATTATCTTCACCTATACTCTTCCTTTCATTCTATCCTGCTCAACCACTATATATTGTGGTTGGCTTCTTTTATCACAACATAATATTGAACATTTACTATTATACCACAATCAGAATATAAGTCAAGGGCATAGAATGATAAATAATCTACAAAAATTCCGGTTAAAAACAGAGCAGTTTGCCGAAAAAGTATTACAAATGATTACAAACCCTTGATTGACAAAAAGTGTGAAAAACAATGACATTTAAAGGGACGATAAAGGTGTGAAGCTACAAGAGATGATGTGAATGTTTTGTAAAATAAATGGTAAAATTCAATTAACTTGTTGACAAGGGTGCTTGCATATGATATAATATTAGAGTTGAATGCGCCAGTAGCTCAGCTGGATAGAGTGACTGGCTACGAACCAGTAGGTCGGGGGTTCGAGTCCCTTCTGGCGCACCAATCATTTTTGATACTCACAAAGGAAAATCCACAGGATATAAAAATGTGGACTTTCCTCAGCAAGTATCTTTAAGTATCCTTGCTGAGCATATATGAAAGCTTGTAGTAACAAGCTAGGATATGTTTTGTGACATTTGTTTCGTTTCGCTCTTAGACCTTGTCAAGGCAGCTGCACATTGTGGAGCTTGGGCGAATCATCTGATGTTAATCCATAGTGGCGTCGGCACATAGGCTTGCAGTTAGCTTAACTGTTACTGGCTGGCTCGTGTTCATGTTCTGAAATGTTAAGAATGCCTGATCGGCGTGATTGAACAGTAACGAACGTCATGGCTCTAAGCGACTTAAAGACAACTCAATGTCTTGTTGTGCTTGTGTTTCACATCAGTTGACCTCATCTCAATCTTGTTTGAGGACTTACGATATTCGATTTTCAAGCTGCATTTTTGGTAAGTAAAATCAGCAGCTAAAAGCAAAAAGAGCTTTCCAGATGTTTGACATCGTGAAAAGCCCTTGACAATCTATTTCCAACGTGCTATAATAGAGCACGAGGATAGCATTCTCTGAAAGCTCCACAGTTGCTGTGAACATCTGTGCTGCTGGGCTTATAATCTCCGCCAAGAGTTTATAAGCCTTAGAGGGTGCAATTTTTTATGCCCTCTAAATTTCCTCTGTATATTAATTATACCACCATTTTGTCAATTTGTCAATACTTTTGCGGAAATTAATGGTGGGAAATATATCTTTTATATATAAATGCAAAATGACCCCTAGTGTGTCACCGTGACACACTAGGGGCATTTTCGTTATAATAATTCCACGATCCATTCAAGCCAACTTCTAATTGTTGAAGCCCTACGATAATATGTTTCGTCACTTTTCACTTTATATAGGTTACACTGTTTCATTATTGCAACAATTTCATGCTTGTTGATTTCTCCCTGACTAAACCATAAATTAAGAGTTTCTGAAAAAACCTTATGTGATAATATAGCTTCACAAAAAGCTAATTGCCTTTGTTTGTAGCTGAGTTTTAAAATGTTTTTTCCTTTTGACGTTAAGAAAAATGTAATGCTATCATTCCTTTGCTTGTCAACTAACCCAAGATAGCGAGCAGCGTCGGTATAATAATTTGTTTGCCTTTCGTCAAATGCGTAATTAATTGTAATATTATCTTTTGTCATAGGGTGTTCGTTTAATAATTCGCATAGATTTATTACTCGTTCAAAACTGTCTGCTTGTGGAAATGATATTTCAGGCTCATCAATTATCGGTACACTGTCAAGTAATTGATTGATTTCCTCAGATGTAATAGTCATATCTTCCTCCACAGAATAATTTTTCTGCTTGACAAGTGTCAGTGAACTATATTCCATTGGATCAGAAAATTGATATTCATATAAATGAAATATGCCATTGGAATACACAAGGAAAATTGGTTTGACATCTTTGTTTACACGATCTTTCCACGTCCTGAAAGGGTAGTAGAGCTGTCTTACAAGAAAATCTTTCGACAAATCTCGCTTTGCCTCAATTAGTGCAAGCTTTTGTAATCCCTCATATCCTGCATCTATCTCTATTTGAGAATTATGTACTTCAATGTTTCTTTTGTCATTGCATAGAACATCTTTGATCTCAAAATTGAAGTTACCAGATCCCATTCTGCCACTTACAGTTGGAACAAGTTGCTCATCTTCTAGAAAGTCTGCTATTATGCCCGACACATAAGCACAATTTAAAGCAACTGCTTCACTGGTGATAGAGTCTACATCTAAACTTTGAATGTAGTATGGTAAGCTTATTCTTGTTACTTCGGGTGACATAGGCTCGAATTTATGATACGCATCAAAATGAGAAATGATATAATCACCACGAGTAATAGGAAGTATGGAGAGCTTATTTTGTTTGAATAATTTAGGCAAATTGATAATGTGATCAAATTTTGCCATTAACCGTGGCTCACGAAACTCTTTAATTTGTGTAGCAGATATTTGAAAACACCCTTCTTGTTCTATTTGATGTAGAATATCGTATTTTTCAAATAATAAATGCCATGCTGCGTCATTCCTGGTTTCATGTTCAAGTTTATCTGTGTCATTCATAGTTTGTTATTATTACCTCGTCAACATCTCCACGTTTGCTTGCAACTGAGTTGATTGCCCTTTTGGCTTGTACAGTTGTTATATGATAATCAGAATATTGTTCTCTTATAAATTCAGTTGAAGAATTTGACAACATGAATTTTACACCACGTTCATTAAGCATATCACAGCACTCACGAAGTTTAATCTGCTGTTCTCTGCTAAAACCGCCTTTTGAATAACCAGTAAAGCTAGAGGTATCTGATATTGGATCATATGGCGGATCAAGATATACGAACGTTCCTCTTCGTACTTGTTCAAGTGATAATGCAAAATCGTTTGAACTGAATGTTATCTCAGCAGAGTTAAAATAATTACTTACGGCTTTCAAAACAGGTGCATTAACGATATTTGGATTTTTGTATTTTCCAAAAGGACTATTAAATTCTCCTGCATTGTTTACACGATATAAACCATTATAACAAGTTTTATTGAGAAAAATAACCCTTGCCGCTTTTTCGATGTCACTAAGCCTATCGTATTTTGATTTATCACGATCAATATTACGAAGCTCATAGTAGAAACTTTCCTCATTCGGATAGGTTTCAAGTATTTCGATAAGAGCGTCAACATCATCTCTTATAACAGTATATACATGAATGAGATCGATGTTAATGTCGTTGACTATTGCTTTTTTAGGCTGTAGATCAAACAAAACAGCACCGCCACCAACAAAAGGCTCACAATACGAGGTTATCCTTTTAGGTAGCATGAGCTTTATAGAGGGCAACAGCTGCCTTTTTCCTCCCACCCATTTGAGAACAGGAGAAACAAGTTTATTTTTGGACATTAAAATCACTCCGTTTTTGTGTCACTAGACAGTGTGTCATTGTGACACACCAAGGATTTTTATTTTATACAAATTCAATTTTAAGTTTTTTATCCATAGCAGCGGCAAGCCTTTGAAGTGTTTTTATAGACGGGTTTGCATTTCCATTTTCAATTTTGCTTATATCACCTTGTGCAATACCTGAAAGGTGGGCAAGTTGCTGCTGAGTTATACCTTTCTTTTTACGGACGTCAATTAACGCTTGAACTACTGCAAATTCAGGCTCTATAGAATTATATTCTGCATTAAGCTCAGGATCAGTTAGTTGTGCATTAAGAAAATCATTGAAATTTGTCATATTATTCTTCTTTCGATATTGAATATATCCTATAATTATCATATCACATTGTACGTGTTTTGTCAACACGTATTAAAACTAAGCCGCTTATCTAATGTGTCACGGTGACACATTGACATCTTTCATATACTCATCGATCGTTTCAGCGACTTTCAGCTTTTCACGATATGTAAGGTGCGTGTATATATCGCTGGTGACAGCTATGCTGCTGTGTCCAAGCCATGCAGATACGGCTTTCATGGGAACGCCATGCTGAACGAGCAGGGAAGCGCAAGTGTGGCGAAGATCGTGAAAGCGGCAGCGGAAATTCATTTCTGCCATTATCCTGCCGAAACCAACAGACAGATCGTCGGGCTTGACGATCAGCCCCATATCGTCAACGCATATGTATTTAAGATATTCTCGTGAATACTTGTCACGATGAGCCGTGTAGTTATCGCACTGCCTGCGCCTAAGCTCCTTGAGGTATCTGAGCACGCCTGAGGGGAGAGGCAAGGTTCTGCGGCTTGCTCTGGTTTTTGGAACGTCTGAAAACACCAAAGTTATCTTGTGATCTTTAATGCATTTGACTACAGTATGCTGTATGCACATAGTCTGCGTTTCAAAGTTTATGTCTGACCAACGCAGTCCCAGAACCTCGCTGCGTCTGAGTCCCATAGTTCCTGCTAGAAACACAGGCGTGTAGAGGTCAGTATTTTTGACCTTGTTAAGAATTATTTCAAATTGATCTGTACTTATGAAATTTCCACAGTAACGGTCAGTGCAGGGAAGCTCCGCAAGCAAGGCTGCATTGTGGTCTGTCAAACCGTTCTTGACCGCATAGCTAAGTGCCATTTTGATGTTTGAGTGATGTTTTCGTATCGTTAAGCCGGATAGACCGGCGTTGTATTTGACTAGATAATATTCCTCAAGCATACCGGGCGTGAGCTGTGAAAGCATTGTATTCTTGCTGCGAAAGTATGGCACGATGTGCACATACACCTGTGAACGATATGCCTCATAGGTGTTGATTTTTACCGCCATCTTTCGGCTTTTGAGCCATTGCTCGATCAGATCTGCAAACAGAATGTCATTTGCCTTTTTCTCAGAAATCTCGTCTTTGAGCTGCTGATTTTCCGCAGCAAGCTTTACCACAAGCCTTTCAAGCTCTTTCTTTTCGCTGATTAATTCTTCGATAGTTGTCATAATGATCCCCTTTGTTTTTAGAATATATAATATATTACAACAAAAGCAGAGATTTTTACAGCAGCAAAGCAATATCTGTCTGAAAAAGAAGGCAAAATTTGATAAAAAGCGTGCATATTCTAAAAAAAATAATTCAAGTATAGATACAGAAACATCAAATATCTGTTTTCAGACAGATAATCAAGAATGGGTCAGTTATAGACAGTTCATTTTACCCACTACCCCTTTTTAAGAAAAAAATCTCCGAAAGCCGAATTTTTTTCTTAAAACCTATTGACAAATCCGATTTTTTGTTATACAATGAACTTGTGTTTTTGATGGTTGTGTTCATTGTATAACAATGAATGCTCTGCCTCCTGCTTGAGCGGCGGGGGGCTTTTTTTATTCTGCTGTGAGGAACATATATGCAGACAGTATATGTGTTGTCTGTAAAATCACCTACACGAGTTCTGATTTTCTTTTTACGAATGAACTTACCTTTTACAAGCTTTTCTATCGTCCTGAGAACGTCCTGACGGCTCATGCCCAGAAGCTGAGATAGATCATTATAGCTTTGGAAAAAGCTCTTGTGCGAGCTGTCAGCCAGCTTACAGCACATTGCATAAACTCTGAATTCATTTCCATTCAATCTGCTTATGAGCTTTTTATCCATGGTGAAATATTTAGAAGCTGTAGATACGACATCAATAGTGTATGTATATGTGCCAAGCTTTCCGGGAGCATTTGTCTGGCGCTTCTGGGACTTGATAAACCCACTTTTGAGCAGTGAGCTTACCGCACGCTTGACAGTGGATGCCGAAAAGCCGCATAGTGACACAAGAGTCGTCTGCTTGACTGTGATCTCATAGCCAAGCAGATTTCTTTTTGTATTCTTGTGGATAAGACTATAGAATACACAGGCAAGCTTCAAGTCTGATGCCTGTGTAAAACGTGTAACAAAGCTGTTAGGTATTCGCATTTTTCAATTCCTCGTTATTTATGTATTGTTCCAGTGCCGTCCATTCATCGGCAACAAAATTGCTGCGTATATCAGGACGTTTCTGTATTTTCTTTATGTAGCCCCTTGCAGCGGCATAGTTCTGATCTGAAAGAAATCCTCCAAGCTCGCTGCCTACAAGTCCGTTGATCTTATATAGCAGGGCAGTGATATCGACATACGGACCATCGTCCGGGTATTCTCCCGGAAAATAGAGCTCGTCCTGATCGGTGTAATCATCATCTTCTTCGTCTGATCCGCTTGTTCCATATGCCTCTGCAAAGATCTTTCGTGCCTCGTTTGCACGAAACTCATTGAGCTTTTGTACCTGTTGCTGATATTCTATGACTTGCCGTTGAGCCACACCGGCATTTTTCTCAAACTCAAGTGCAGCCTTATACATACTTTCGGGCACAGTGCTGCCGTCTGACTTTATCTGATCTATCTTGCCTAGCTGCATATAGTAGTCATTCATAGCACGTTCAGCGGTCTTTTTGAGGCTGTCTAATCTGTACTGATAACCTATTACGCCCAGACTGTCCCAAAGCTCGTCATATGGATACATTGCTGCTGAAAGGTCAATGTTGCGTGATTTTATCGGCAGCTCGTCTATAGGTATGCGTGGCATTTTGTTAGGCAGCAGATGATATGGCGTAATATTGGTCTTTATAGGTTCACATCGCATCTTTTTGACAATAGCAGTGCCGAACGGCAGCTTTGAGAGCTGTGTTGTATCGAGCAGCGCCTTGCTGTCAACTCGTTCGCCCTGGTGATCTAAAAATCCGTACAGGCTGCCGCTGAAGGTCAAATAGTTTACTGTTTCATTGCCTATCATTTCAGAAAACGCTTTGTTTGTATTGCCATTAAGAGATAATATGTATATCTGAATGTTACAGCCGCCTTTTATGCCATCTTCTTCTTTTTCATATTTCTTAAGCTGTCCGTAGTCCTGAAGAAATAGATTGAAAAGAATGTTAGCACCGGGTGAGGCATTCATTTTACTGCTGAGGTCAGGCAGCTTAGTCATTTGTCCGAACTCGTCATACATATACTCTATTTTCCTTGGCAGCTTTCCGTCCGGAAACTTTCTTGCCTGTTTTGCGAGATACAAAAATGACTGATCTGCGAACATCGAGGCGATAACGTATCGTGATTTTTCCTCATATGGAACGAGCATATATATAATGCAGGGTCTGTCGATATCTATAAGATCATTGAACTTTATCTCACTTTTCGATGTGAGTTTTTGCACACCCATATCTGTCATAAATATCTCAAGGTCACCCGAAAGTACAGTATATATCGATGAACGTGTTTCGCCTTGAGAAAACTTTGACGTAGAGTAGGATGTTCTTGCAAGACAGCCCACAGGCAGTGCGTTGAAAAGCTCATCAAGTGCGTTGACTTCTTTCTTGTTGCCGCTTTCGTCCTCGATAACAGTATTGTAAATTCCAAATTCGGTAAAGAATGTTGTGATACTGAACATATTAACGCAGGACATATCATTTTTCTCATAGCCTTTATCTAAGAAATAGTATATAAGGGCACTGAGCAGCGACCTTGCGGAGTCTGTCCATATAGCCTCGCTCTGGGTATCGTCTGTAAGGCAGTGAGCGAATGAGCTGACGAGCTTTGAAGTCTGCGACAAGTCATTGTTGCCGTGTTTAGCTGTGAGGTACTCGTCAATAATAAGCTGAAGAGGGTTCCAACAGTCCGAACGGTCAGTATCGATAAGGTTAAGAGTAACTATCTTGTAGCCGTTTCTGGCAAATTCCTTATAGGTCAGTTCAAGCAGCTCGCCTTTCATATCATTAACGATAACAGAGGGCTTTTCTTTTGCATTCGCCATAAGCCTCAGGCTTGGCAGCACGTAGCATTCACCCTTGCCGGAACGTGGAGCACCTACGGTCATTGTGTTGTATGTGCCCGGTTCGATGTAGTAGACGCCGTTGCTTTCTCCTATGAGCATTCCTGCCTTTTCTGCTGAAGTGATGTTATCCATAGGCACTGCCAGAAAATGATCTAACAGTTCGTTGTCCTCCATAAACTTGTTGTCACCCTTAACGTTCTTGCTGTCATTTTTCATTCGGTAGAGTGTATGCAGTTTTACCGTTATTCCCAGACCAACTATAAGAGAAAGAATTATCTCAAAAATGAACATCATAAATCCGGGTGGAACAATGATATTCCACGGCATAAAGTGCGTTCTTGAATAATCTGCACTGCCATTGACGGCGCTTATACTTCTCAATGACTTTATAACATAGATGAAAATGCTGTTAATGATAATGTAGACTACCGATGTTGCAATGGCAAACTGCTTTACTCTGATGTTTCTGCGGTCTTTGTCTTTTTCAATAGGTGTTTTGTTTACTGCATTAAGAACACGCATAGCCTGATCATAGATCCAGCCGAACACATATAGTATTTTTGCTATAGCAGCATTGAGTATACGTTTTATTTTGTCTATATACATATAATTTCCTCCTGTCAAACGCTGCGGCTTTTTTCCTTGGCTTTCGCCATTTCCTGCTCGATCTCAAATTCTCGCATAAGACGTGCTGTCTTTGCCTCCTCTGATTTTAATGCTTTACGCAGCATATTTGATGATTTATGAAGAAGTGTCCTCTGAGCCTGCATACAGCCTGCCAGTCTGAATTCAAATGGTATATCTGTTTTTTTGCCGCTTATTATCTTTTTAGCAATGTCATTGCCTGAGCGTGCTGACTTTCTCAGCCATTGAAATGCAGCCTTGTTCTGACCGTCACGGAGCAGCATTAATCCGTATGCGAGCTGACCGCTGTCATTGCCGTTTAAAGCACATCTGCGAAAGCAATCCTCAGCCATTTTGTGCTTGTTTTCAGACAGATACACTTTGCCAAGTATATACTGGGCATTTGGATCGTTGTATTCAAACGCAGAACGCTTAAGGTATTCTTTAGCTTTTGTATTATTGAATGAGCTATAATATTTGCCCAGAGTGTATATCGCAGGCTCAAAGTCCTTATCTGCGGCTGATGAAAGATAGCGTATCCCTTTTGAAACTTCTGTTGTTTTTTTGCTGTCAAGAAGAATTTTTCCTGCAGCATACATTCCAGGTATGCTATCTTTGTCAGCGGCATTCGTGAAATACTGCAATGCTTTTCGTCTGTTATTTTCAGACAGATACAGCTTGCCGAGGCGATAAGCTGCTATACCCATAGTATCGTCTTTGTGATCGGCAGCTTGAAGAAGGTATTTCTCAGCCTGTGTATTATCGTTAAATTGCTCTTGATACAGTTTTCCGAGAGTGTATGCTGCATAGTAATTATCTTTTGCTGCTGAACGTTCCAAGTATGATGCCGCCTTGTCATATCTCTCTTGTGAAAGATACAGCTTGCCAAGACTATATTCACACAATCCTGTTTTATCCTGTGCGTTTTCAGCACCCTTTATCAGGACTTTTTCAGCCTTTTGAAGATCTTTTTTGTTGTCGCTCTGATAGAGCTTACCGAGCATATATTGTGCTTTATAGTTATTGGAGTCCGCCGAGAGCAGCAGATATTTTTCAGCACATTCAAGGTCTATATCCGTTCCTTTGCCATTCAGATACATCATACCTATCTTGTAGCTGATATTATCGTCATGGTTTTTCGTGAATACTTTCTCTAAACCATTTAAAGCTTCAGCGTAAAAATTATGCGCACTTGATAGGTCTTTTTCTACTCCTTGTCCCAGTTCATAAGCTTGTCCTACGGCATAACTTGCGAACGGCATTCCGCCTTTGCTGCTTAGTGAGCGCATATAATAGTCAAATGCTTTGGCATAGTCTGTTTCAACACCAGAGCCGTATTTGTATATGTTTCCGAGAGCAAAATAAGCATATTTATTTTCAGACAGCTTATAATGCTCTATAGCTGAGCTATAGTCTTGAGTAACGCCAAGCCCATATTCGTACATTTTACCTATACGATAGTTGAGATAGGATTTTGTCCAATTATCACGTTTGTCATCACTCATGCTTACTATGGACAGCAGCTTGTGAAAATCCTCAAAGGCTTTGCTGTAATATTGCTGACTTAGTGTATCGCCGTCATTGGATTTTAGCATTTGGCTGTCATAAAGCTTGCCTATGTCATATGTTGCGAGAATATTTCCGCTTTTGCTTTCTATTGAGAGTATTTCAAAAGCTTTTTCGGGGTCTTTTCTTATGACTGCTGATTTGTTCTGTTCATTTCCGTACATATAGTCGAGGGCAAGCTTATAGTTCTTGCTCCAATCTATGCGTAGACGTTCCTTAACCTGATCGTTTTTATCATTTTCAGACAGATACGTTTCAGGCTCTTGCGGAAAAACATCCACGCTGTTGTCGGGAGCATTTTGTCCGTACAGCTCATCATGATTTCTCGAAGATAGGTACATTTCCAAATCATCAGGGATACCAGAGTTTTCTAAAGAGTCATAAGGCATAGCATCCTCAAAATCATCTTTTTTATTTTCAGACAGATACACTTTTGATTTCTGCGAGGAAATACCGTTGTTGTAGTCAGACTCATTTTTCTCAGAAAAGCTTTCGCTTTCTTTTTCAGACAGATACGTTTTCGGCTCTGGGATGTTGTTGTCGATCTGTATGTTCTTGTCCTTTGTCATATAGTATTCTCGGCAGATGTTCAGAAACGAATTGCCGACTCGTGAATAAAATCCGTCTTTGCCGTCTCCGTTTTTGCCATTAAGCTCGTTTTCTTTATAATTTGCCCACCTTGAATTTTGTCCGTACCTTTTGCGAAACAACGTTGCTTGTATTTCGTCAAGCTTATGGAGATATGTGTCGAACATAATACTTAATGTGGGATTTTCAGATATTACAGACCGTATGCAGCTCTGAATTTCGTTTTTTATGGGTTCACTTTGTTTTGCATACCACCACTGATTGCCGCTCTTTTTTAGGTCATCAGGAAGCTTGTCGATAAGTGCGTTTATTTTTTGAATACTTCCTGCAAATTCACTTTTGATGCTCGGAGCAAGTACATCTCTTTGAAATCTTGTAAGCTCTTGTGCTGCTATGCTCTTGTCAATGCAGTGTGTCATTACTCTTTTTAGTTCGTCTAATGCTGCCTGCTCAACCTTGTCTTGACCTCTGTTCTTGTATGTAATGCGTCTGTCCTCAAGTCTGTGATATTCCACAAGCTGATAATGTATGTGCACGTTGCCTGTGTTTACATGGATAGCACCTACCCAGTAACAGTTGTTGGCGTCAAGCTTTTGCGATTTATCTATCATAGCGTTAATGCCTTTTCGTGCAGCGTCCACAAGTGCTTGTCTGTCTAGCATATTCCCTACAATGAAATCATTTTTTCGCAGATATGCATTATCAAATGATATAACACCTGCATACTTAGGGCAGCCCTCTGAACGGCTTGCTCGTTCCTGCTGCCGTATCTTATCCAGATCAGCGGCGGTCAAATTATCTTTAGTGCTTGTAAACGCTCCATAGGATCGTTCTTTTTTTATATCCTGTGCCTGACTCTTTTCGTTTGGTATGAACTCCGAATATACATATTCCATTTCATCAGCGTGCTTGCTGGGTTCGAAAGCCTCTGGACGCAGCATATAACTGAGAAAGTCAAACAGCACAGTGCCGCCGTCACCGCTTATACGCCAGCTGTACACGAATTCGCATTTATGAAATATATTTGGGGTCATTCAGTGTCATTCTCCTCATTGTCTTGATCTTGCAGTGCCGAAACACCTTTGTCAATCGATCGCCGGTGCACAAGTTGCTGATAATTTTCAGCAGACTTATTAAGCACGTCATGAGGCTTGCTGTCTGTCAGTCGCTTGTCTGCCGATTGGTATTCCTGCACCTCGTAAAAATGCAGGAGCGTGTTGACTCCGTCACGCTCCTGATATATCATACTCTCGCTTTCTCGTGCGATCATCAGCAGTTTATCTACATTTGCTGCGATCTCTCTCAGCTGTGTATCATCGGCGGTTTTATCGTGGTCACTATTGTATGCGTCATTTATCAATGCCGTCACGCAGCCGCTCGTTGTTGTAATTCCTCGCAAGCGTTGTATCTCTTGCAGTTTTTGAAAATTTTCCTCTGTAAGTGTAATTAATTTTTTTACAGGCATTTTTATCAGTCCTTTTCTGATTTTGAATTTAATTTCTATTACTCTAAGTTAAAATCGGTTGCTCAAGAGCATAAAGGCGTGACCCCCACGCC
>ERZ860590.610-NODE-610-length-26699-cov-3.791172_pt1 | contig 26699 bp, 19 predicted proteins | sample MGYA00509975_ERZ860590 | MGnify/ENA primary metagenome ERZ860590 (study PRJEB30046, sample SAMN00715250) | human gut metagenome | study: EMG produced TPA metagenomics assembly of the A metagenome-wide association study of gut microbiota in type 2... | reverse complement strand
TTCCCGCCACAGCAGCAGCCACGGCTTTCATCTGCTTACCGAATTTCGGTCCCAGCTTCTTGAAGTCGCATTTCACTTTCTTTACCAGTACACCGGCAGCACCGTCCACAAACTGGATTTCTTTTACATTCACCTCGTTCATGATAAGTGCTTTCACAGCCTCGATGTGTGCACGCTGTTCTTCATCCACTACCGGTATCATGATGCACTGAAGCGGTTGGCGGACTTTGATGTTCACCTTGCGGCGCAATGCCAATACCATGGAAGGGACGTCTTGTGCCATCTGCATGCGGACTTCCAATTCCTTGTCTATCATTTCCTCCTTATATTCGGGGAACTTGGCAAGGTGTACGGAAACCACATTGTCGCGTCCCGTAGCTGCAATCAGGTCGGAATAGAGCATATCAGCATAGAACGGAGCGATGGGTGCCATCAGCTTAGCCACGGTTTCGAGGCATGTATAGAGTGTCTGGAATGCAGAGAGCTTGTCCTGCGTCATACCACCGCCCCAGAAACGTTTGCGGTTCAGGCGGACATACCAGTTGGAGAGGTTGTCGTTCACGAATTCGGAAATGAGACGTCCTGCTTTCGTGGGCTCGTATTCATTGTAGCAGGTATCCACGTTCTTCACCAACGTATTCAGTACAGAGAGAATCCAGCGGTCTATCTCGGGACGTTCCGTCATGGGCACGTCGGCTTCTTTGTAGTCAAATTCGTCTACATTGGCATAGAGGGCGAAGAATGAATAGGTGTTATAGAGTGTTCCGAAGAACTTGCGGCGCACCTCTTCCACTCCATCCACGTCGAACTTAAGATTGTCCCACGGAGAAGAGTTGGTGATCATGTACCAGCGCAACGGGTCGGACCCGTATTTCTCGATGGTCGAGAAGGGGTCTACGGCATTGCCCAGACGCTTGGACATCTTGTTACCATTTTTGTCGAGCACCAAGCCGTTGGAAATGACAGCCTTATAAGAAATACTGTCGAACACCATTGTAGCGATGGCGTGCAACGTGAAGAACCAACCGCGTGTCTGGTCCACCCCTTCGGCAATGAAATCGGCAGGATATACCTGGTGGCTATCCAGCAGTTCCTTGTTCTCGAACGGATAGTGTATCTGTGCATAAGGCATGGCACCGGAATCGAACCAAACGTCAATCAAGTCCGTTTCGCGTTTCATCGGCTTGCCGTCTTTAGAAACAAGGATGACATCGTCCACGTAAGGACGGTGCAAGTCTATCTTGTCGTAATTCTCTTTGGTATATACACCCGGCTGGAAGCCCTTCTCCTTGTAAGGATTGGACTGCATCAAGCCGGCAGCTACGGATTTCTCTATTTCGTTGTAAAGTTCTTCTACAGACTCGATACACTTTTCCTCGCTATTGTCCTCTGTACGCCAGATGGGCAGCGGAGTCCCCCAGTAGCGTGAACGGCTGAGGTTCCAGTCATTCAGGTTTTCCAGCCACTTGCCGAAACGTCCCGTACCGGTGCTTTCCGGCTTCCAATTGATGGTCTTGTTCAACTCTATCATACGTTCTTTGCAAGCGGTGCTGCGGATAAACCAGCTATCCAGCGGATAGTACAATACGGGTTTGTCCGTACGCCAGCAGTGCGGATAATTGTGTACATGCTTTTCTATCTTGAATGCCTGGCGGGCGGCTTTCATCATCATGCAGAGTTCGATATCCAATGATTCGGCAGCTTGTGCAGCCTGCTCATCATACTTGCCGTCTACAGTGAATTGAGGGTCATAGGCATTCTTTACCCACTTGCCCTGATAGTCTTTGTAAAGGTCTGCATTGACACATGCCTTTACAAACTCCTCGTCCAGTTCGTCAATCAAGAAGAACTTACCGGTGAGGTCTACCATCGGGCGGGTCTCACCCTTCTTGTTTATCATGAACAAGGACGGTATACCTGCAGCGCGTGCCACAAAAGCATCGTCCGCACCAAAGGTCGGGGCAATGTGTACGATACCCGTACCGTCTTCAGTCGTCACATAGTCACCAGAAATTACACGGAAACCTCTGTCGCTGGGAGTCCAGCTACCGTCTTCGGCAACGTCTATCGGTTTCACCCAAGGGATGAGCTGTTCGTACTCCATACCTACCAAATCGGGGCCTTTGTACTCACCTACTATCTTGAAAGGTATCAGCTTATCACCCGGCTTATAATCCTCTAATGCAATGCCTTCCGCTTTTTTGTTGAAGTGAGTGTAGAGCAGTGCTTTTGCCAAGACAACAGTCATCTTCTCACCGCTATATCCGTTGTAAGTCTGTACGGCCACGTAGTCTATCTTGGGACCGACGCAGAGCGCAGTGTTGCTGGGCAACGTCCACGGAGTAGTGGTCCATGCCAGGAAGTAAGGAGTTCCCCACTCTGCCATTTCCGGTTTCGGATGCTTCATCTTGAACTGTGCCACCATGGTCGTGTCTTTTACGTCACGGTAACATCCGGGCTGGTTCAACTCGTGCGAGCTGAGTCCGGTTCCGGCAGCAGGAGAATAAGGTTGTATGGTATACCCTTTATAAAGGAGTCCTTTCTTATAGAGCTGTTTCAGCAGCCACCACAAGGTTTCGATGTAGCGGTTGTCGTAGGTGATATACGGGTCCGTCATGTCCACCCAGTAGCCCATCTTGTGCGTCAAGTCTTCCCATTCCTTGGTGAACTTCATGACGTCCTTGCGGCAGGCAGCATTGTATTCTGCTACGGAAATAGTCTTGCCAATATCCTCTTTCGTAATGCCGAGTGCTTTTTCCACACCCAGTTCCACGGGCAGTCCATGAGTATCCCATCCGGCCTTACGCTTTACTTGGAACCCCTTCATCGTTTTGTAACGGCAGAAAATGTCCTTAATGGAGCGAGCCATTACGTGGTGAATACCCGGCATACCATTGGCCGAGGGAGGTCCTTCGAAAAATACGAAAGAAGGACAACCTTCACGTTCTGTCATACTCTTGGCGAAAACCTGGTTTTCGTCCCATTTCTTCAACACTTCCTTGTTTACTTCCGAAAGGTCAAACTTTGAATATTCGGCAAACTTCTTACCCATCTTGATATTTACGATTTGACTATTTACGATTTACTACTCTTAGTGATAGCCCGAGGAGTCTTTTCAGCGCATCTGGAACTATCCTCTTTGTTTTAAGGGTGCAAATTTACAAAAAAGTTAGAGAAAAGAGATTTTTGAGTAGATAATTTTAAAATATGCCATTTATAAACTTTCGTTTTAATCGTAGGTTATTTCATTATAATTCCTATCTTTGGAAAATATAGAGCGATACGTTATAGATTTAAGCGATGTTCTCATAGAAAAAATCTGTTGTCGTGTCGGCATGCTGTCACTATCTTTGCAATATACAAGGTCCCTATTATTAACTCTAAAATGGTATTTATGGAAAAAAAGAAGCTCACAGCAGCCAACGGTCGTCCGATAGCAGACAACCAAAACAGCCAGACAGCAGGTCAGCGAGGTCCTATGGTGTTACAGGATCCCTGGTTTCTGGAGAAGTTAGCCCACTTTGATCGTGAGGTGATTCCCGAAAGACGCATGCATGCCAAAGGCTCCGGTGCTTATGGAACATTTACTGTAACGCATGACATTACAAAGTATACTCGCGCGGCAATCTTCAGCGAAGTAGGAAAGAAAACGGAATGTTTCGTCCGTTTCTCAACAGTGGCCGGCGAAAGAGGTGCAGCTGATGCCGAACGCGATATTCGCGGATTTGCTATGAAATTTTATACGGAAGAAGGTAATTGGGATTTGGTAGGAAACAATACTCCGGTATTCTTTTTACGTGATCCTTTGAAGTTCCCGGATTTAAATCATGCGGTGAAACGCGATCCGCGTACTAACATGCGCAGCGCCAGTAATAATTGGGACTTTTGGACATTATTGCCCGAGGCATTGCATCAGGTAACCATTACCATGAGCACCAGAGGTATTCCCTACTCATATCGACACATGAACGGCTACGGCAGCCATACATACAGCTTTATCAATGCAAACAACGAACGTATCTGGGTGAAATTCCATTTCAAGACCATGCAAGGCATTAAATGCCTGACTGATCAGGAAGCAGAAGCAATCATCGCCAAAGATCGTGAGTCGCATCAGAGAGACCTATATGAGAGCATTGAAAAAGGAGATTTCCCGAAGTGGAAACTTCAGATTCAACTGATGACTGAAGAGGAAGCGGACAATTATCGCATCAACCCTTTTGACCTAACGAAAGTGTGGTCGCACAAAGACTTCCCGTTGCAAGACGTAGGTATTCTGGAGCTGAACCGTAATCCGGAAAACTATTTTGCCGAAGTGGAACAGGCTGCTTTCAATCCTCAGAATATCGTAGAAGGAATCGGTTTTTCGCCTGATAAGATGTTACAGGGCAGACTGTTCTCTTATGGGGATGCACAGCGTTATCGTTTGGGGGTGAACGCGGAACAGATTCCGGTAAACAAGCCTCGCTGTCCGTTCCATGCGTTTCATCGCGACGGCGCTATGCGCGTAGATGGCAACTATGGTTCCGCCAAGGGGTATGAGCCTAACAGTTATGGAGAATGGCAGGATTCACCGGAGAAGAAAGAGCCGCCTTTGAAAATACATGGCGACGTTTATAATTATAATGAACGTGAATACGATGATGACTATTACAGCCAACCGGGTGATTTGTTCCGACTGATGCCGGCAGAAGAACAACTGCTTCTATTTGAAAATACGGCTCGTGCTATGGGAGATGCCGAATTGTTCATCAAGCAACGCCACATACGCAATTGTTACAAGGCAGATCCGGCATATGGTACGGGAGTAGCAGCTGCTTTGGGTATTGACTTGCAAGAGGCTTTGGCGAGTACCAAATAAAAAAAACGCCACCGGTTACGCAAATTTGCACAAGCGGATAATTGATAGAATCCGTATCAATAATTTGCATAATCGGTGGCAAATTATTTCTTATTTCTTCATTTTTACTTCATACAAATCATTTCTGCGGTCTTTCAGGTTACGGACGCTGCCATAGGTGTGCAACTCGTTCAATAAATCCAAATCCACATCGGATACAAGAATCATTTCAGTGTTTGGAGTGGCTTCGGCACGCTTCCCGTCAGTAGGGAAAGCAAAGTCGCAGGGAGTGAATACACCCGATTGGGCATACTGTATATCCATATTGTGTACACGAGGAAGGTTACCCACACTACCCGCTATAACAACGAAACACTCGTTTTCAATGGCGCGGGCATGGGCACATACTTTGACGCGCGAATAGGCATTTTGTGTATCGGTAAGGAAGGGAACAAACAATATCTGCATGCCCTGGTCTGCCATAATACGTGAAAGTTCGGGAAACTCCACATCATAACATATCAGAACACCGATTTTAGCACAATCGGTATCGAATGTTTGCAAAGATTTACCGCCACTCAGGCCCCAACTTTTTATTTCATCGGGAGTAACGTGTATTTTTTCATACATTTCGTATGTTCCGTCGCGACGGCAAAGGAAGCCTACATTATACAGGCGCCCGTCTTCTTCCTTGATGAACGGCATACTACCTGTAATGATATTTATGTTGTAACTGATAGCCAACTTCACAAACCGTTCTCTGATTTCATTGGTATAGGCCGCCAATCCGCGAATGGCTTCTGACTCTCCTTCATCGTTGAATTTTGCCATCAACGGCGCATTGAAGTATTCAGGAAAAAGAACAAAGTCGCTTTTATAGTCGGAGACGGCATCTACAAAGAATTCCACCTGCTCAAATAAATCATCCAATGTTTTGTAAGTACGCATCTGCCATTGCACCAACCCGACGCGTACTGTCGTTTTCGGACTGACATACTCCTGTGTAGGCGGCTGATAATAAATATTATCCCACTGCAAGAGGCAAGCGTAGTGTTTGGATTCTTCATCGTTCGGAAGATAGTTGCGCATCACTTTACGCACATGAAAGTCGTTACTCAACTGGAATGTCAATACAGGGTCGTAAATTTCTTTTTGTTTTACTTTGTCAATGTACTCTTTCGGACGTATTTGGTCAGCATATTTGTGGTAATTAGGAATACGCCCGCCAAACATGATGGCTTTCAGGTTTAGCGTTTCGCAGAGTTCCTTGCGATATTCGTACATACGGCGTGCCAAGCGCAGTCCGCGATATTGAGGATGAATAAAGACTTCGATACCATAGAGAATATTTCCCTTAGGATTGTGAGTGTTGAAAGTTTCCTTGCCTGTAACTTGGGCATAAGTATGATCATTCTTTACATCGTCATAATTCACTATAATGGAGAGCGCACATCCCACAATTTTCTCATCAACGACTGTCACTATCTGTCCTTCGGGAAAGATGCGAATCAGCTTTTCTATCTGCTTGTGTGTCCAAAAAACGTCACTCCCGTCTGAATAAACGCGCGTGAATGATTGTGCCAACTGGTCGTAATCTTCTATCTGCAAATTACGAATCTGCACTTTATTGATTTTCATTTCGTCCATAATCTTTGTGTTATATACCTGAGTTTAAACGGTGCAAAGTTACAGTTTTACTGATACATTAATCCTTATGTGGGAATGATTTTTTCTTACCTTTCTCATCAAAAGACTATTTATCCTCACAGACGGACGGTCCGAACGAATCAAACACATATTACGGTAGACAATAGCATGCTTATAATCAACAAGATACAGATACCGAATTGTTCCATGCTTTGGTACTGTCTGTACCATACTAAGGTACTCGGTGTACCACCGGGTGGTAGTCTCCGTACCACGCTTTGGTACAAACCGTACCATCCGGTGGTAGGCATCGAAAGCCGAAAGGTTTAAACGCAAAAGGTCGTGCAATTCATTTCGAACTGCACGACCTTTCATATTTTGTAGAATGAGATTCTTACAAACTTATTTCCTTTTTTTCCAAAGTTTGGTCATATCTTCCAGGGTCTTACCTTTCGTTTCAGGAACAAGTTTCCATACGAAGATAGCAGCCACCACACAGATAATACCGTAAAGAGCGTATGCGAACATATGTCCGAACTTGTCACCCATTTCTCCAAGACGCATGTTGTACATCGGCAGGAAAGTGGATGAAACAATGAAATTGAAGATCCATTGGAAGGCAACTGCAATAGCCACTGCTGCGCCACGAATGGTATTCGGGAAGATCTCAGAAATCAGTACCCAGCAGATAGGTCCCCAGCTAAACATAAATGAAGCGCTGTAAATCATAATGCTGATGACCGATATGATAGCAGGAAGGCCTGTCACTATGTTGCAAAGAGCTACACCGAAAGCCCCTATTGCCATACCGATGGAACCGGAGATGAGCAACGGTTTACGTCCCCATTTTTCAACGGTAAATACGGCCAATAGAGTAAACAGTATATTGACAACCCCCATAAGAACAGTCTGTACCATCGGATTTGCCATGCCCATTGTCTCAAATATACGAGGTGCAAAATAAAGCACCGCATTAATACCGACAGCCTGTTGGAACACGCTCAACATGATACCGATGAAAATAACCATCCAACCGTAAGTGAAAAGTTTTTCTGTCTTTTCTTCGGTAGTAGCCTTAATATCGGCCAAGATAACTTTAGCTTGTGAAGAACCGTTGATGCGGCTTAGTACGTTCAATGCTTTTTCATCCTTACCGCACATGGCAAGATAACGTGGAGTTTCAGGAACCAACAGTACCAGCAAAGCGAATAATCCGGCAGGTACAGCTTCACTGACAAACATCAAGCGCCAGCCTGTTTCGGTTGTCCATGCGGCAGCTTCAGGGTTCATAATCTGATTCACTCCGTTAACCAAATCGATAACAGGATTGGCATGGCTGCCCAAAATCAGGAAATTCACAAAGTAGACTACCAATTGGCCGAAGATAATCGCAAACTGATTCCACGAAACCAATGTTCCTCGAATATTGCTCGGAGCGATTTCAGCGATATACATCGGACAGATGGCAGATGCCAGTCCAACCCCTACACCGCCCAAAACCCGGTAGAAATTGAATGCAACCAAAAGGGAATATGAAGGAACTCCATGCTCAAAGAACAGGAATTCCGGATAGTATGAGCCTAATGCAGATAGAAAAAACAAGATACCCGCCAAAAAAAGAGAGTTTTTGCGCCCCAGTCTGGAAGCAAAAAAGCCTGAAATAGCACTACCGATGATACAACCGATCAGTGCACTGGATGATGTTATGCCATGTATTGCGTCTGTGTATTCAAAATCGGCTCCCATGAAGAAAGCTTGAAGCCCCTTTTCGGCACCGGAGATAACCGCTGTATCGTAACCAAAAAGCAGACCGCCAATGACAGCCACAAGTACAATAGAGAAGAGATAGATCTTACTACCTTTTTCTGTATAATTCATGATATAATAGATTAGGGGGATTAATACAAATTACGAACTACAAGTTACAATCTACCGGCAGCGGCTATGCAACTGTTACAAAGCCGCAATTCCGGTAATTTTGTAATTTGTAATTCGTAATTAATCGATATTAGCAATACATATTTACGATTGCTTCGTACAATTCTTGCTTGCCGCTGGTTTGTTTCGGTTCGCCATTAGCTTTGGCATAAGCTACGACATCTTCCAGTGTCAACTTACCATCTTCAAATTCCTTACCCTTACCGTTGTCAAAAGAAGCATAACGGTCTGCAAGCATTTTCTTGTAAGGAGATTCTTCGAGCAATTTTGCAGCGCTCTCCAAAGCACGTGCCATTGCATCCATACCGGCAATATGAGCGATGAAGATATCTTCAAGATCGGTGGAGTTACGACGGGTCTTGGCATCAAAGTTAGTACCACCGTTACCCAAACCATCGTTGCGGATAATCTGCATCATAGCTTGTGTCAGTTCGTAGTTGTCGATAGGGAATTGGTCTGTATCCCAGCCGTTCTGGTAGTCACCACGATTAGCGTCAATAGAACCTAACATGCCGTTATCTACTGCAACTGCAAGTTCATGTTCAAAAGTGTGGCCGGCCAATGTAGCATGGTTCACTTCGATGTTCACTTTGAAATCTTTATCCAAACCATGAGCTTTCAGGAATCCGATTACAGTTTCCGTATCTACATCATATTGATGTTTGGACGGTTCCATTGGCTTCGGTTCAATGAGGAATGTACCTTTGAAACCACGTGCACGAGCATAGTCGCGTGCCAGAGTCAACATTTGTGCAAGATGTTCTTTTTCGCGTTTTTGATCGGTATTCAGCAATGACATGTAACCTTCACGTCCGCCCCAGAATACATAATTCGTACCACCAAGTTCGATTGTGGCATCAATAGCGTTTTTAATTTGAACAGCTGCACGAGCTACAACATCAAAATCCGGATTGGTAGCAGCACCGTTCATGTAGCGTGCGTGACTGAATACGTTAGCAGTACCCCACAACAGTTTGATACCGGTTTCAGCTTGTTTTTGCTTTGCATAAGCAACAATTGCTTTCAGGTTTGCTTCATATTCTTCAATAGTAGCAGCTTCTTCGCAAAGGTCAACATCGTGGAAGCAGTAATATTCGATACCCATTTTTTGCATGAACTCGAATCCGGCGTCCATCTTATTCTTGGCAGCCTGTACTTTATCAGCATCACCATTCCAGGGGAACTGTTTGGTACCGCCACCGAATTGGTCGCCGCCTTCTGCGCAGAGTGTGTGCCACCATGCCATAGCAAACTTCAACCAGTCTTTCATTTTCTTGCCCATGATGACTTTTTCTGCATCATAGTAGCGGAAAGCCATTGGGTTCTTACTTTCTTTACCTTCGAATTTAATTTTTCCTATTCCGGGAAAATACTCTTTTGTTGCCATAATTCTAATTGATTTAAAGGGTTAATATATCACTATTTAATAATTTATTATTTCATGTTCATGTCCAAACAGTGCTTCCAGCGTGCATACGCATCTGCATAGGCTTGACGGTCGGCTTGTTTCGGTTCTATGATTTCCAATTTTTCCAACGTTGCAAAAGCTTCGTTATTATCCTTATAGATGCCTGCGCCTATACCTGCACCTTTTGCTGCGCCCACCGAACCGTCAGTATCATAAAGCTCGATTACCGCTCCTGTTACACCCGCCAATGTTTCGCGGAACAACGGGCTGAGGAACATATTGGCCTTGCCTGCATGGATTTTTTGCACAGGAATACCCATTTGCTCCATTATATCAATACCATATTTAAAGGAGAACACAATTCCTTCCTGGGCAGCCCGAATTATGTGCTGTTTGCCATGCTGATTGAAGTTTATGCCTTGAATGGAGCAACCTATTTCCTTATTTTCCAACATACGTTCGGCGCCGTTACCGAAAGGCAGAATACTGAGACCTGCACTTCCGATAGGAGCTTGGGCGGCAAGAACATTCATATCGCTGTAAGAGATACCCTCAGGAGCAACGGTCCGTTTCATCCATGAGTTAAGGATGCCTGTGCCGTTGATGCATAAAAGAACTCCTAAACGAGTTTGTTCTGTTGTATGATTAACGTGCGCAAAGGTGTTGACACGTGACTTCGGATCATAATTCACTTCACCGTTCACGCCATAGACAACTCCCGATGTACCTGCCGTAGATGCTATTTCACCGGGGTTAAACACATTCAGTGACAAGGCATTGTTCGGTTGGTCACCGGCACGATATGTTATAGGCGTACCTTCTTTCAGGCCCAGTTCCTGCGCAGCGGCAGCATTAACGAGTCCTTGCAAGGAGAAGGTTGGTTTGATGTCAGCTATCAGTGAATGGTCAAAGCCATAATACTTCATCAGGAAATCTGCTACTTGGTTGTTCTTGAAATCCCAAAACATGCCTTCCGACAAGCCTGACACAGTGGTGCAAATTGTACCGCTTAGTTTCATTGCGATATAATCGCCCGGTAACATGATTTTGTATATTTTCTCGTAGATAGACGGTTCGTTTTCCTTTATCCACGCGAGCTTAGATGCAGTAAAATTGCCCGGAGAATTCAGCAGATGAGAGAGGCACGTTTCTTCTCCCAGTGTTTCAAATGCTTTTTGTCCATAGGGAACTGCTCTGGAGTCACACCAGATGATTGCCGGACGCAATACATTCCGGTCTTTGTCAACGCATACCAGTCCATGCATTTGGTAAGAGATGCCGATAGCTTTGATATCTGCTGCATCCACGCGCGATTCTGCCAGTACAGCCTGTGTTGCCTGTTTCAAATTTTCCCACCAGTTTTCCGGATTTTGTTCCGCCCAACCCGGTTTTACAGCAATAATCTCCGCTTCTGTTTTCGGAAAGAATGCAGAAGATACACATTTACCGCTTTCTGCGTTTACCAAACTCGCTTTTACGGACGAGCTGCCGATGTCATAACCTAATAAATACATATTGAATTAAAAATTAAAGGTACTACTACTTTATTTACCACCCTATTTTCACACATATTATCTCTTTATCGTCTCACTTTATTATAAATCTTCTTGTCAAAGCGATAATATCGTGCTGCGCGGTGGGCAACGCCTTGCTGTTTCTCTTCCAAAGGCACTACATATTCCATTAGGGCTATTTTTTTGTGGAAGTTACGCACATCAATCTGTTTGTCGTACAACAACTCATACAAAGTACGAAGTTGTGACGCAGTAAATTTGCGTGGAAGCAAATCAAACAATGATGACGGGTTGAACTCTATATATTGACGGATATAAGTTATCGCTTCTTTTATAATAAGGTTATGATCGAAAGCCAACGCTTTTATATTCGGCAGCGCCACCCAATCAGCCATATAGTTGTCCAAATCACGATTCAGTGCTCTATCTATTTTCACCAGTGAAAGATATGCTATTGTCACAATGCGCTCAACTTTGGACTGCATAGCACGTTCCAACCAATGCACATCCTTGGGATCTTTGGTACGGTTTTTGGAGCCGAACGCTTTGAATTGCATCAGATTTACATTTTTGAGTCCGGTCAATTCATTCAACACCCTTTGGGCTGCTTCATCCAAATCCTCATCCATATAAATCAGGCTGCCAGGAAGTTTCATATCATGGAAGACTTCTCCCTCTTCCTCTCCTGCCCGTTTAATCAGCAACACCTTTAGCTGCTCTCCGTCAAAACCTATCACCACACAATCTACGGAAATATGATTGTTTGCCAATGGCGTGTTATGTTCCATGTTTTGCATAATATTTATGTTTAACGGCTGCAAATATAATGAGGTTTTTTGAATATGCAATAGGCGAAAAGAATATTTTTGATATGTTACAAAGCATTATTTTACAGACAAATACATATCATATCTTTTACAATATCACCTTGTTGTGTTATCGTATAAAATACAATATGTAATTTAAGCAGAGCTCCATTGTTGTAATTGTAATAGGCACAATAACTATAAACTCCTTAATTTATAAGGATTTTACGATTTGCCCACTACTCTTTCCGAGGGGCTACATATTGTATTATAAACACACGTCAAGAAGCGCCTTGCACAAAAAACATCTGTTTGTGCGATGATTACCGGAAAAAACCTATACCTTTGCACCACTTTTTTAATTAAACACTAAAAATAAGTAAATATGAAAGCATTTGTATTTCCGGGTCAAGGTGCTCAGTTCGTAGGAATGGGAAAAGACCTGTACGAAAATTCGGCTTTAGCCAAAGAACTTTTTGAAAAAGCAAATGATATTCTCGGATATCGTATCACAGATATCATGTTCAACGGTACGGATGAAGATCTGCGCCAGACCAAAGTAACACAGCCTGCCGTATTCCTTCACTCTGTTATCTCTGCACTTTGCATGGGAGATGACTTCAAGCCCGAAATGACTGCGGGTCATTCACTCGGTGAGTTTTCCGCATTGGTGGCAGCCGGGGCATTGAGTTTTGAAGATGGCCTGAAGCTGGTTTATGCTCGTGCAATGGCTATGCAAAAGGCTTGTGAAGCGCAGCCTTCCACTATGGCCGCCATCATTGCTCTGCCGGACGAAAAAGTTGAAGAAATCTGTGCACAGGTAAGTGCAGAAGGCGAGGTTTGTGTTGCTGCCAATTATAACTGTCCGGGACAAATCGTTATCTCCGGTTCTATTGAGGGTATCAACAAAGCCTGCGAACTGATGAAGGCTGCCGGTGCAAAGCGTGCTTTGCCTTTGAAGGTAGGCGGCGCTTTCCATTCTCCACTCATGGATCCTGCCAAAGTAGAGTTGGAAGCTGCTATCAACGCTACCGACGTTCATGCTCCGAAATGTCCGGTTTATCAGAATGTAGATGCTCTGCCCCATACTGATCCGGCCGAAATCAAAAAGAACCTCGTTGCTCAGTTGACAGCTTCCGTACGTTGGACACAAACGGTAAAGAACATGGTTGCCGATGGCGCCACTGACTTTACGGAATGTGGTCCGGGTGCAGTATTGCAAGGTCTTGTTAAGAAGATCGACAGCAGTGTATCTGCTCATGGAATTGCATAATCAATAAAGAACAATAAGTTCAAAGGGGCTGCTTGCTTCACTTAGCGAGACAGCCCCTTTTTTTGATAGCGCATTGTAAATCAGGCGTTGTTATTTTTATCCCGTTCGGACTTTGGCTCTTTTTTCCGTATTTGCTGAAATCGAACCGGACGAGGCTTTCTTGCTGCAATGTTTCTTCACCGGAAGTCAGGCTGTTGATTTCATTACCGGACAATGCCCGGTCGAAGATGAGATACAGGCATAATCGAATCCCACGATGCCGTAGCCTGTTATGAGGGCTTTGAATGCTCCCGGTATTGTTTCATTCTCAGTCATGGCGTATCTTTTTGTCTTGCTGTTGTGATTAATGAATTAGTTGAATCTCTCACTTTTGCGCTATTCCCCGCTGCGAGGCGGGGAAGTGCTGCCGACTGCACCCGGACATTAACGCATGGCTGTCCGAATAGCTGTTTGAATTAATTTTACACCTCGCCAATCATACTCCGCTGTACTGTTCTTCTTCCGTATGCACTATGCGGTGACGCATCGGCGGGCATATTGGCCGCCACTCTTAAAAGTTGAGTATAAAGCGGACTCTCCTGGCGTTCCCTTTATTTGTATTAGTGGAACCAGTACCAGAGGTCATTAAATTTGCTCCCGCTGTTCCCATAGTACTTGACTCTCTGCTTGTCCAGCAGGCAGAGGTTTCCACTTCTTTGTTTGGTGCAATCACTGCAGTTCCTAATATTGCCGTGATTTTGTCGTTAATGGTGCTTACTACCTTAAAAAGGGCTACGTATTCCTCCCTAGCCGGAACACACCATCCGTTATTTCCGGTGTTTGTCCGCAGCTCTTGGCAGGCGTTAAAAATAGGCCAATCATTAAGGTCATATGATGGATTGGCAGATACAACCTCAAATACCTTGTCTGTATTTTCTTTGCCGTTTTCCGATGATGTTGTTCCGATTTCCACATTATCTGGCCCCCACGCAAGGTTGGTTCCCTCTGTGAGCGAGACCACCTTGCCGGTACCGTCAGCGTTTACTTGATAAACCACGCCGATGATGGGGTTGAGGTCAGTTGCTTTATTTTCCGTACTCCATGTGCCGTCCTTGTAGTAGTAGTCGCCTACTTTAGCTGTTTCCTTCACTTCATTCGTCCCGTCCCAGCCATCATCAGCCGTAACGGTGAAAGTAAACCGGCCGAGTGTTGAATATTCACCCTTGATGTGGGTGGAGAAACATTGCCGGAAGGGTACGTTGGTAATGGACTTCGGGTCTTCGGTGTTAAGCTGTATGGTCAGGTTGAGCACCTTATCTTCGTCCTTCGGAGCCAGGATGTAGTCCGTGGCGAGAATTTCGTTAGCGGAAACCTGCCCGGTACTTGTAAAGGTATGGGTGATTTCTCCCGCCACTTCCGTCACACTGCCTGTGCCTACGTTGAGTGTTCCGCCTGCGGAATAGGTCACTTTCAGTTTGTTTTCCGTAGCACTCAGCCCTGCCGTTTCGATGAAGCACACTTGGGCGGTGGCGTTTTTCAGGGTGACTGCCTTGTTCGCCTCAAAGTCTGCGGAGTTGAAAGTCTTGGCAAAGCAATAGGCTGCTTCGCCCGCAGTGCTCTCCTTTCCCGATGTTATCGTGACGGCTTTCAGGTCGTCGGTGTTCCAGTAGCCGCTGCTTGCTGAGTTTCCGGTCTTTGCCGTACCCTTGTCTGCCCAAAAGAGGAAAGTGTATTCCGTGTTCTTTTTGAGCCCGAGTGTCAATGTGCCCGTGGCAGCTTCTACCCGTGCCGCAGGTGTGCCCGTGGCAGGGCTTCCTTCATACGCCTCTACGATGTAGCGGTTCAAACCTGTGACCGTACCGCGTGTCGCGGCAGGTGTCCGGATGGTAAACGTGGCGGTTTGTACGCCCTCTTGCGGCTGCCCCGGCATGTCGTCCGACTGGCTGCACGATGCCAACGCGACTATCGCCCCGGCAATCAACGATAAAATACTCTTTTTCATCATCTTCTGAATTTATGGGTTATTACTTATTTAATATTCGCCTGTAATCCTGGTTTGATAGTTCGCCTGAACTGCCGCTTCGGGGATGGTCTTTTCTTCCCCGCTGTTGAGTCGGAGTTTTAGTCCCGTAAGTTTGCCTCCCTCGGCCGGGGCAAGGATAAAGTCGGCGGCAAAGGGATTGGCAGACGATGCCGGCGGCGTGATTCCCGTGAGAGTATGCACCACCGGACTTCCAGTGCGATAGTCTACCGTGCCTGTGCCGAGGTTCATCACGGCGGAGGCGTAGGGATAAGTAACCGTCAGGGTATTGTCCGCACCCGTCAATTCGGATTTGTTGATAAACGACAGTTCGGCGACGGCACGCCGGAGGGTGATATTTCCATCGAAGTTGTTGCTGTTCACCGTCACGCGGGCATAGTAGGCCGCCGTGCCGGGATTGGTTGCAGTGGCCTGCTTTACGGCTTGCAGGCTGGCGGCATCGTAATCCTCTGCGCCGCCGTCCGCCCAGAAGAGGCAAATGTAGTTCACGCCTTTTTTCATCGCGACGCTGAACGTGCCGCCGGTATTTTCTTGTTTCACGGGCGTTGCCGATAGATTGCCCTCGTACATTTCGAGTAGATAGCGGCTCATTGTCACCGCCGTCCTTGTCTGCGGGGCATAGTCCGGTTCGCTGATGGCGACGCTGAACGTCTGCGTGGTCACCTCCTGCGGCTGCACTGTCGTATCTTCTTCCGTACACGATGCGAGTGCCAGCAATACTCCTATTATATATAGTATCTTCTTCATATCCGTTCCGTATTAAAATTCCACTTCGTGAATACCTTCCCAGTCGGTATTGATGTTGATGCCGGGGGTGACAACGCCTGCCGTCAGGAAGTCGCCCCGCACGGTGGTGAGCATGTTGCGCTTGTACTGCACCATGACGCCCGGCACGCGGCTCACGGTGCGCCCCGCCTTGTCCGTTACAAGCACCGTGACGGTCACCGCCGACTCGCTGCCGTTTACAAACACGTAATCGCTGCCGATCCCCACTTCGGTATCCGCTTCGCCCACGGCGGGCAATGCCGCCGGAGTGCAGCGGTAGCCTTCCGCCGAGCTGTTGGGCTTGCCCGTCACGGCGTTGAAGCCGTCGGGCAGGTAGCCCTCGTAGATGATCTGCGTGCTCAGTTCGTCCAGCGGCACATATTTTTCGGGATTGGCCGCCATGAGCTGACGGTAGCGTTCCACGTCGTCGGCTATGAGGGTGTATTTCGCCTGCGGGCGTTCGGTGGCTACCGCCACGCTTGCGGATGTTCCGGCTGTTGTCACGGTGGCCGTGCCGTAGAACACTTCACGGGTGTCGCTCCCGGCGGTGTAGGTCCGGTCGGCGGCAATCAGCTTCACCGCTTGCAGGCTTCCGGTAGTGTACCACAGGTCGGCAGCAGATCTGTTCGCGGTGTAGTCCACCCATAGCGCCACGTCGTATCCGTCCTGCGGCAGTTCGGCGGTCAGGGTATAGTTTCCTGCGTCGGCGGTCGGGGTGAGCATGGCGGCTATCCGGCTGACGGGTTCCGTTTCCCCTTTCCGGCGGAACTCCGCCACGCCGCGCAGGTGATAGGGCTGCGTGGCGCGGACACGGTTCTGCTGGTAATCGCCGAAGGAGGCATCGGGCAGCGTGACGTTCAGCGTCACAAGTGTCGTTGTGATGCCGCCCGAACGGTCTGCCAGCGGTATTTCAATGCGTACCACCTCGTTTTCGGTAATGGTGCGGGCAATCATCCCCGTCAGCATATCGGGGTATTCGCTTTCCGACTGCTTCACATAGTTCAGCAGCCGGCTCAGGGTAATGTCGCTGAGCGGAGCATCGGCACGAGTGACGGGATTGAACGCCTGCCCCACGTTGAGCACCGCCACAAAAGTGTATGCCCCAGCATCGAGGGTGAACATATCGGCGGACAGTTCCTTTGGCGTGGGGTAGTATTTATGCACGATCATCTTCTGCGCGGCATCGAAACCGTAGAGGTGCGTGTCCTCGAACTTTGGGTTCGTCACCCCGTCGGTATTGAAACCCACTACGGCTCCTCCCTGTGTTTGTCCGGGAGTTGCGGGCGCAACGATGTGCGAATCATCCCTGTCGCAAGAGACAAGCAACAGGGCCAGTGCAGTAATCACTAAAAATATCTTCTTCATAACTTTCTGTTTTATTGGTTGCTACCGAAACGCCAGATGAGCGTCATCGTATTGTTCCATATCATATTCTCCTTGTGGTCGGTGGGCGTGATGCCGTCGAAACGCCCGCCGGATACCCATACCACTCCGCTGCGGAGCCCGATGCCCAGATTTCCGGTCACCTGATAACTGCCACCGATAGCTGCGCCCGCTCCGAACCGGAAACGTCCGTTGCGTTTGACGATGGTAGTCTTTGTACCGTTCTCTTTCAGCGTGGCTTGTGTACCTATGCCGTAAATAGCCGGAGAAACAGTCAGGCTCCAGCGTTTGTCCCAGTTGGGACGGACGATTTGCAACAGGTCCACATTCAGGCGCAGGGCGTACTGCTGCACGGATACCGAGCTATATATATCTTTATAAGAGTAGCTGTCCATTCCGGTAACCTGTTCCAGATAGCGCACGCCGTCGGCTCCCAGCCAATAGTCCGAGCAGCACTTGCTGGCTCCCAGCCGCATGGTGCCTGTCGAAATGCCTGCCTCGACCGAAAGCAATGGCGAAATGCGGTAGCCGCCCAGCACACCGCCTTCGAAACCTGCCTTGCCACCGGAAGCGAACGAAGTAAACGCACTTACGCCCAGCGGCATCCCCAATTCGATACCGGCGTACCAGCGGGCGGCGGTACGGATGTCTTGGGAATGAGGGGATGCTGCGACGGCGGGCTTTGTTTCAGGCGTTATTTGCTCCGGCTGTGCCGTTATCGCTTCTGCTTTTTCTTTGTCGGTGACGGTTTGTTGTTCCGCTTGTTGTATCTCTTCCTTTATATCCTGTTCTTCTCTAACCGGTTCCGTCTCTTTTTCCACAACAACCGGAGTGATTTCTCCGGTCTTCCGTTCTTTCTCAGCCGGAAGGGATTTTGATACGTCCTCTTCCATCTGCTTGAGTAGTGGAAGTGATGAATAGCTGATTACGACTATATCCCCCAAATCCGGATGGTTATGAGGGGTAGTTACTGTCTTGAAATCGCGTTCGCGCAATCCATAGTAATTAATAAGATAACCTTTCAGGTTGTTACAACGGTGAAAAACTGTACGCCGGTTGCGGGAGTCATTGTCACATTCCCCGGAATAACCGTTCACATAGAGCGTATCCTTTCCTTTGGAAAACGTTTGCAACTGTTTCTTTAATAATTGTAATGTTTGCCGATTGCTTTTGTAGTCTGTCTTGAACATTTGTATGCAAGGCGGGTAATGGAAAACGAATGTTTGTGCATTCAGTGAGGAACAAAGAATGAAGCCTGTTATCAGGCAACTAATGATTTTTTTATTCATCGATACATGTATTTATTTTGTTCTTTTAACTATATGTTGTTTGTTCTGTTTCGCAAAGCTATATATCCTTAAGTTGCAATTCGTCAAAACCCTATTGCCATTTTATCAAAATCTTAGTGTTTATGCGGGATTGAGGACTGTTTTATCCTGAATTCTCTTTTTCGCGGTATTGTTTAGGTGTAATCCCATTGTGATATTGCGCAAAAGTCCGGTGTAATGCCGAAGGTGAAGTGAAGCCGGATTTCAGGGCAACTTGGTTGACTGTGAGCCCCGGATGATTCCGCAACAGCTCTTCGGCGTAATGGATGCGGTAGCTGCGTACCACATCGCTGAAACTTTCTCCCCAGCCTTCATTGAATATCTGTGAAAGATAAGTCCGGTTCAACGGAAGCACCCCTGCCACATCCATCAATTTGAAATCCTTACGCAAATAAGGTTTTGTTTCTTCCATCCATTGCTGTACTTTTGTTGTGTATTCGGGCAGTTTTACAAGGAATACCGTTTCATTCATACTCTTTTCCTGTTGTTCCGCATCGTCCACGACCGGAGGAGGCGGCAATTTTTCCACTTCCTCATTTTCCCGGGCTTCTTCTTCATTCATGGTATGGCGGAAGAAGTTCTCCGGATACGGGTTTTCATGGAAAAAGCCTTTGTAAAAGATGAAACCGAAAAACAACTGGACTATGATATTATGTGCTACGTAGCAATAGGTATTGCCATCCAGCAATATCCAGCAGAAAGCAAACATGATGAACATCGTCCCCAAACCGTAAAACCGCAGCCAGGATATTTCCATGTCTTCGGTCGAAGCATAGTTTGCATCACACCATTGCCGGTATGAAACCTCGTGGCGATAGACAATCAGAATCAGATAAGCAATATAGGCAAATACGGAAAAAACGATAACCAATCTGTACCAGACATTGAATTGTCCCATATTAATGAGAAGGCTATCCCAATGAGCCAGACGGACAGGAGTTTCGCCCAGCAGATACATAACCGCAAAATAGAAAGCTACAATCACCAGATAAGGGGACATGACCAGCAAACAGCGTTTCGGGGTGAGCCAGCCGGGGCGGACAACTTCAAGAGGATAGAAAAGGGTGATGATAGCATAAAGATTACCGGCTATCAGGACAAAAGGGGCAAGTACGCTGCTCTCCATCGTTCCCATAAAGCCGAACAAAAGGCCAAAGATACGGATTGCATAAGCTATTCCCCAAGCCAGCATGACATACGCCAGCAAACGCTTGGAGCGACTGCCTTCTGCATGAAGAAGAAGTAAAATCGCTCCCGCTATGCAGATAACGGTACACATCGGTATCAACATCTGCAAAACGGATTCCCATCCGGGAATAATCAGGTTCATAAAATCATCCTATTCATTTTTACACTACGTTTCATCGCGCCCGAACACAAGAAAGGCGTGAGCCACTGTTAACTTTATCCATAAATCAGGTCTTCGCAATACCCGTGTTGTTAGATAAAGCAACAGCACTCACGCCACTTATGTATATAGGCTACCACGTAGCATAACCCGGAAGGGTTTGCAATAAGTAGGTATATAACAAAAGGACGTGAGCGTTTGTTGCTACCATCTCCAACAACACTGAATCAAAGTTGCGAAGTTTGATTTATGGAGATTGGTATTTTTAAACGCTTCCGTTGTCACATGTCTCATTCCGCTCCGAAAAGCAGAATGCGTACAAAGATAACGGATACCGTTTATTTATCAAAGCAGCACGACAATTGTTTTTACCGGACGATGCGAAAATATTAACTTACGAGCAGTAAAGGAGAAAAAAACAATGGACAATTCGATACCCAAAACCGAAAGCCGTCAATTATTCCTTTAAAAAGCACCTTTTTCCCCTTGTTTTGCAAGGAGATTGGAGAAATTAAGTATCTTTAATCACTTAATGTTATTCCGATTGTACAATGATAAACAAGCACACCTTATTATATATATATTGTTTCTTTCTCTGTGTGGCATTAACCGGATGTCACAAGTCGTCCCAACCAATTGACCGGAGTGATATTCGTGAATGGCTTTCACAGGATGCAGACTCGTGCTTATGGTACTATACCGGCCATTATACCACTTTGCTTAAAGAAAAGAGATACCGGGAAATGGAGCAACTGTATGCCTCCGTTTTGCGTGCTATGCCGGAACATCCCAAAGGGGGCAAAAACATGAACTACCTGATGGGCTGGGTGCTGACCTATTATTATAATGCCCTGATGTATCAGGACAAAGCGGACGGCAGCGAATTTCTGACCGACAGCCTGCTGAACAGCCGCCACCCTTACTATACCCAAGTGCTTCGCCCGGAACTGCTTGCCCACTCCTGCAAGTTCTATCTGGCTCAGAACCGGATGAAGCAGGTAGACAGCATCGGACATCTCTTTCTTTCCCTTCCCCCTACGGACGATCCACGAAGAGATGCCCGGACGTGGCATGTTATGGCATATTCTCTGGAGTTTTGCAGTATTGACACTAAAGTTCCCATGCAGCTGATGGAACATGCGGTAGCGTCGTGCCGGAAAGCGGAAGGCAAAGTAGGCAATGAAGGTGAAATATACGACTACATGGGTTACCTCTACTGGAAAAACGGAGAACCGGAGAAGGCGATAACCGCCATTCAGGAAGCGATAGACTGGTACACAGCCCGTCCGGGGACTCCGGGGGACGGATTGATAGAATGTTACAATGACCTTAGTCAGGTATATGCCACCCTTGAACTCTTTGACAAAGCCATAGAAGCCAATACCCTTGCAGTGGAAGCATCCAAGAAGCTGGATAACTGGACGCTGGAAGAGGTGTACCGTTTGCGTGCGGCCTGCTTCAGTAATGCCGGAGAGAAGGATTCTGCGCTGTTCTATATACAGGAAGCCATCAAAGCCACTCCGAAAAGCGCGGAAAAGTACTTCAATCTTTTATTACGCATCAACCGGTTGGATTATTATTATGCCGCCTACCCCGACTCCATAGCCGGACAACTGGATGAATGTTGCCGTCTGCTGAAAGATACCGCCCATATAGACCCGTTTGCCCAAAACTATTTGTATGCTTACCATGGCAAGGCATTGCTGCGAACGCCGGGGCACGAACAAGAAGGAGTGGAACAGTTGGAGCGGAGTTTTCGGAATTTTCAAACGTCCCATTTCCCGGAAGGAATCATTTCCGTCGGCGATGAATTGATACGCGCCTACATCCGGACAGGGATGCCGGACCGGATTTCATCTATATATTCCTTATATACCGAAACAAGCGACAGCCTGCGGCATCGGGCACGTGCCAATGTTGCTATCGGAGCCAATGTCCGTTACGAGACGGGACGCAAGGAACAGGAGAACCTTGTTCTTGCCGCCGAGGTGTCTTTGAAGCAACGGACACTGATTTTTACCCGGCTATTGGTCGGACTGCTGTTTGTCATCCTTCTCGTTGGGGGGATGTATATGCGTCAGCGCCAGCGTTTCCTTCGTCAGGTCAGTAACGCACGCCTCTCACAAATCAGCGGATTGCTCCAGACACAACAGGAACTGAAAGAGAAAAATGAATCCTTGCAGGGAATGCAGGAAGAACTGCGTCAAAGCAACGAGGCATTGTTCGAGGCAAAACAAGAGTTAAGCCGACATAATGCTTCATTGACACAAAAGAAAGCTGTCAGCAATCTTCGGATGAAAATCAGCACCGAAATTTTCAACTCCGACAAAGAAGCTGAGTTCCGCCGTAGCTTCACAGCCTTCTATCCCGATTATATTCCTGCACTGCACCGGTTAAGCCCGGACATTACCCGTACAGACGAACTGATTGCCATGCTTATTATTCTGGAACTAAGCAGTGACGAGATTGCTCTCACGTTGGGTATTTCCAAAATTGGAGTGAACAAGGCCCGTAGCCGTATGCGTAAAAGACTGGGGTTAGCCGGTGACACTAAATTGGAGGACTTTCTGAAAGGGATATGGGATTAGCATATATCCTTTATTTGCAGAACCTCTCTTCCTTCCGGAACTATTTCCATACCTGAAAAAGAGGTAAAAAAATCCCTTTTTTATTTTTTATATTTTATTTTCTCTTACCTTTGCCACCGTAAAGACAAAGGGGTGCCCCGACGGGCTGAGATTATACCCTCGAACCTGATGCAGTTAGTACTGCCGTAGGAATTGGATATTTTTTTTCTTCACAGAACTTACCTTAACGGTGCTTCTTTGTATTTACTTCCATTGTTTTACTTAACAGAAACAGAAAATGAAAGTATTAATCAACAACAAAGAAGTGGAAACCGAAGCCTCTACCCTTTCACAGCTGACCAATGAGCTTTCCTTACCGGCGCAAGGCATTGCCGTTGCCGTCAATAACCGTATGGTTCCACGCATGGAATGGACGAATTACGCACTATCCGAAGGCATATCTATCGTAATAATAAAGGCAGCCTGCGGCGGATAAATTATGAAAACAGTTCAGTTCATTACACATTACACTGAAAAGTACTCCTATCTCGACTCTGCCCGTATGGCATTGAAAGGGGGATGCCGGTGGATACAGCTGCGTATGAAAGATGCCGGCAAAGAGGAAATAGTGTCCGTAGCTATGGAGCTGCGGAATTTATGCAATGATTGCGGCGCCATATTCATCATTGACGACCATGTGGAGCTGGTCAGGGAAATCGGGGCGGACGGCGTGCACCTTGGTAAAAATGACATGTCCGTTGCCGAAGCGCGGCGCATACTTGGAGACGAATATATCATAGGCGGCACTGCCAATACGTACGAAGATGTGAAAAAGCATTGGCTCGACGGAGTGAATTACATCGGTTGCGGACCGTTCAGATACACTACAACCAAACAGAAACTCAGTCCTATATTGGGGTTGGAAGGATATAAGGAGATTATCCGGAAAATGCAGGAAGAAAAGATCTGTCATCTTCCTGTCGTAGCCATTGGCGGGATTACCTTTGCCGATATTCCTGCGATCATGCAGACAGGCGTTACGGGCATTGCTCTTTCAGGGACTGTGTTGCGTGCAGACAATCCGGTAGAGGAAATGCGAAAGATACTTGCCGTAATCAACCAAACAGACAATTATTGAAACAATAAACAAAAAGGTATATGGAAAAATTAGTTATTGCGGGACGTGAATTCAACTCCCGTCTGTTTTTGGGAACAGGAAAGTTTAATTCCAATGAAATAATGGAACAGTCCATTCTGGCATCCGGTACGGAAATGGTAACGGTGGCAATGAAACGCATTGAGCTGGAAAACAAGGAAGATGATATGCTGAAACATATCCGTCATCCCCACATTCAGCTCTTGCCCAACACTTCGGGCGTGCGTAATGCCGAGGAAGCGGTGTTTGCCGCACAAATGGCACGTGAAGCATTCGGAACCAACTGGCTGAAACTGGAAATTCATCCTGATCCGCGCTATCTTCTTCCCGACTCCACCGAGACCCTGAAAGCTACGGAAGAACTGGTGAAACTGGGGTTTGTAGTCCTTCCCTATTGCCAGGCGGACCCCACACTTTGCAAACGGCTGGAAGAAGCCGGCGCTGCTACCGTCATGCCGCTGGGTGCACCTATCGGTACGAATAAAGGATTGCAGACCAGAGACTTTCTGCGGATTATCATCGAACAGGCCACTATCCCCGTGGTGGTAGATGCCGGTATAGGTGCTCCCAGCCACGCTGCCGAAGCAATGGAAATGGGTGCTTCCGCCTGTCTGGTAAATACGGCCATTGCCGTAGCCGGAAACCCCACAGCTATGGCACAAGCCTTCAAACAAGCCGTAGAAGCCGGACGTATGGCCTATGAAGCCGGTTTGGGATTGCAGGCCGACAGCTTTGTAGCCGAAGCCAGTTCTCCCCTCACAGCCTTCCTTAATGAATAAAACAGCAACAATCAGTTATGAAACCAAGAATAAAATTCCCTCGTTCCGAGAAAGTATATCTGCCGGGAACGTTATATCCCGAACTTCGCGTAGCTATGCGCAAAGTGGAACAAGTGCCCAGTACGACCTTTGTCAATGGAGAGAAAGTGATTAGTCCCAATCCGGACATTTACGTCTACGACACCAGCGGTCCTTTCAGCGATCCCGACATTGAGATAGATCTCAAAAAGGGATTACCCCGCCTGCGCGAACCCTGGATACTGCATCGCAATGATGTGGAGCAGTTGCCGGAGATTACTTCCGAGTACGGCCGTATGCGTCGTGACGACAAGTCGCTCGACCACCTGCGGTTTGAACACATCTCATTGCCCTATCGCGCCAAGCAAGGCAAATGCTGCACACAGATGTACTATGCCAAACAAGGCATCATCACTCCCGAAATGGAATATGTGGCTATTCGTGAAAACATGAATTGCGCCGAATTAGGGATAGACACACATATCACCCCTGAATTTGTCCGCCGGGAAATTGCGGAAGGACGTGCCTTGCTCCCTGCCAATATCAATCATCCCGAAGCCGAACCGATGATTATAGGCCGTAACTTCCTTGTGAAAATCAACACGAACATTGGCAATTCGGCTACCACTTCGAGCATTGATGAAGAAGTGGAAAAAGCACTTTGGAGTTGTAAATGGGGCGGTGACACCCTAATGGACCTATCGACCGGAGCAAACATCCACGAAACCCGGGAGTGGATCATCCGCAACTGTCCGGTTCCCGTAGGTACGGTTCCCATTTATCAGGCGTTGGAAAAGGTGAACGGCAAAGTAGAGGAACTTACCTGGGAACTCTATCGGGACACGCTGATTGAACAATGCGAGCAAGGTGTGGATTATTTCACCATACACGCAGGTATCCGCCGCCACAACGTACATTTGGCGGACAAACGCCTGTGCGGCATCGTGAGCCGCGGCGGAAGCATTATGAGCAAATGGTGTCTGGTGCACGACCGCGAAAGTTTCCTGTACGAGCATTTTGATGATATCTGCGATATATTGGCGCAATACGATGTGGCGGTATCCTTAGGTGACGGTTTACGTCCCGGCTCCACATACGATGCCAATGATGAAGCGCAGTTTGCAGAACTCGACACCATGGGCGAACTGGTGCTTCGTGCCTGGGCAAAGAATGTGCAGGCTTTCATCGAAGGTCCCGGACACGTGCCCATGCACAAGATTAAGGAAAATATGGAACGCCAGATAGAAAAGTGCCACAACGCTCCTTTCTATACGCTGGGGCCGTTGGTTACGGACATCGCTCCGGGCTACGACCATATCACCTCTGCTATCGGTGCGGCGCAAATCGGTTGGCTGGGTACGGCCATGCTGTGCTACGTCACCCCCAAAGAGCACCTTGCATTGCCCGACAAGGAAGATGTGCGCGTAGGAGTTATCACCTATAAGATAGCCGCCCACGCCGCCGACCTTGCCAAAGGACATCCCGGTGCGCAAGTACGCGACAACGCGTTGAGCAAGGCGCGTTATGAGTTCCGTTGGAAAGACCAGTTCGACCTCTCGCTCGACCCGGAACGCGCACAGACTTATTTCCGGGCAGGACGCCATATAGACGGAGAATACTGCACGATGTGCGGCCCTAACTTCTGTGCAATGCGGTTGTCAAGGGAATTGGGAAAGAAAAAAGAATAACTATCGGATTAACTTTATCATAGAATAAAATGTTTTCAGACGAATTAGAAAAAATATCCTGGGAAGAAACGACCGTCCGCATCAATTCAAAGACAGATGCGGATGTGCGCCGCGCACTTTCCAAGGAGCATTGCGACGTAGAGGATTTTATGGCGCTCATTTCACCGGCCGCCGTTCCCTACTTGGAAACAATGGCGCGTTTGAGCAAGAAATATACGGAA
>ERZ860590.600-NODE-600-length-27228-cov-3.055165_pt1 | contig 27228 bp, 20 predicted proteins | sample MGYA00509975_ERZ860590 | MGnify/ENA primary metagenome ERZ860590 (study PRJEB30046, sample SAMN00715250) | human gut metagenome | study: EMG produced TPA metagenomics assembly of the A metagenome-wide association study of gut microbiota in type 2... | reverse complement strand
AAAATGGGCGGTGGCGGAATGATCCGTCACCGCCTATTGTGTTTAGGCTATTTCGATTTCGGAAGCGTCGGCTTATTTAACTTCGGATTTCTTTCTCTTTTTGCCGCTTACGCCCAGCAGAGTCAGAACGCCGCCGCTAACGTACAGAGCAGCCAGCCAACCCATGTGGTTGCTGCTGTCACCGGTCTGAGGACACTTGGTGGAGTCGTCATTTCCTGGCTTATTGGTGTTATTATCACTGCTGCCTGTATTGTCGGTGTTGCCGCCGTCGGGGAGCTTGTCGATGGCCGTATTCTCGCTGCGCTTGGCGCCGCAAACGGTGCATTCCTCGTGCTTGATGCCGGTGGCCTCCTTGGTAGCGGCATTGTCGATCACCCACTGGAAGCTGTGTGCTGTCGTGTCGGCCTTGTCGCCGCACTCGCACTCATGCCAGTGGTTGGTGCCGTCATACTTCCACTCTGTACCGTAGCTGTGGGTATGATTGCTGCCTGTTGCGGGGATCGGTGCGGTTTCAAGAACCTTCTTGCAGACGGTGCATTCCTTATGCTTAGTGCCGTCGGCGGTTTCGGTAGCTGCCGTGTCAACGATCCATTCGCTGGCGCTGTGAGCCTCAATATTGGCCTTATTGCCACACTCGCACTCATTCCAGTGATCGGTGTCGTCATACTTCCACTCGGTGCTGTAGCTGTGGGTATGGCTTGGAGGCGCATCCTTATAGGTGGCCTCGAGCTTCACATCATTGCCGGGCATGGTGAAGGTGGTAGTCGCCTTGGTGGCGTCTGTCAGAGTGACATTGCCTTCCAGCACGACCCACTTGTCAAAGACCTTGCATGCCTCCGGTGCGTCCGCCGTAACGGTCACAACGGTGTTCTGCGCAATCTTGTCCGTGATGAGTGTCCCTGCGGCAACGGAGGCTGTGCCCTTGATGACCGTGACCGTGAACTCGGTCGCAGCGGAGTTCTTTACGAACCTTGTCTCGCCGCAGTCGGCACGCTGGCAGGTGTAGAGAATTCCTTCGCTCTTGCCCTGTTTTGCGGGTTTGCCGCCGTCCCAGTCGTGGCTGAGCTTATTAACGACATGACCGTAGCGGATAATCTGTCCGCAGCCGGCTGTGCACTGCTGGTCGCCGCTATAGCCTGAGGTGGTGCATCCTGGCTTAACCTCATTGATCAGCTTGTAGTTATCGGCAATTTCGTGGAGGAACGGGGTAGAGACGCCCTTATGCGCGATCCTGTCGCACGATGTGCAGTACTGGTTGCCGGAATAACCCCTCTCTGTACAGGTCGCCGTTCTTACATCCCGCAGTTCAAGGGGACCGCTATGCCTGAAGTCGCCGCTCTCGCCCTTTACGGTGCCGCCGCAAGCTGTGCAGCGGTAGTCGCCCTCATAGGCGCGGTGTCGGCAGTCTCCCGATTTGGCGTTATAGCGTTTGCCGCCATGGCTCGCGTCTGTGGTTGCCGAGTTGGCCGTGCCGTAGTAGTACAGCGGCTGCAGTGGACCGGTATGACCGGCGTTTGCAGGTGGGTAGATATCCGAACCGGCACTGATGACATGACCGCAGTCTGCGCAGGCGGTGTCGCCGGTGTAACCCTTACGGTCGCAGACCTGCTCCTTCGCGTTGAGCAGCGTTGTGCCTCCGCTGTGGTCACAGCTTGCATAGACAGGCTCAAAGAAGAAACTGCCACCGCCGGGGGCACCCATGGCGCTGAACTCTGGGATCGTGCAGCCCCACTCGAGGGCGGAGCCGTTGGTCACCAACTTGAACATGGTCTTCGCCTCATTGGTATTCCAATTTCTAGTAACAGGTATGATGTCATACTCATTGTATTCGCGGCGATACTCCACCTTCCAGCCGATGGCTTTCTGACCGGTTCTCTCCTCGGGATAAAGCCTGATCTTGTCGCCTGGCTTGACGATCATACGGGTTGCCCGACCGTTTTTCACCGTTACAAGGGCGGTGTCCTTTGTCCAATCGCCGTCAATTTCTTTCGTCTCTTTGTATTCGCAGACGCTGCATTCAGCCTCCATGCCGCCTTTATCGCCCTCGGTATCAGGGTTTTTGACCACATTCCAGCGGCCCCAGCTATGGGGAACCATGATGAATTCCTCGCAGTCGGGAACCTTGCACTTTTCGGGGTGGGCATAGCCGGACTCAAGGATGAGCTGCTCCACCGTCTTGGTCGAGCCGCCGATGTTGAAGGTATACTCATAGATGCTGCCGAAGCCGGTGCAGTCCCAGTTCCAGCCGTAATCATGGACATGGCTCTTCACAGGAACGATATAGTCGCAGACGGAACATCTGAGCACATCGACCTTGCCGCCGCCCACTGCGTCATAGCTAATGTCAAGCACAAAGGTATGCGGGAAGATGCGCTCCTTGGAGCCGGTGGTCATATAATGCGCTTCGAATTCGCCTGCTTCAAACAGGCACGGGAGCTTGTGACCGTCGCATTTCGGGTCATTGCCTACGGCAGCTTCTGTTCTGCTCCCGTCCGGGTTTACAAGCCAAACATAGTATCGCGGCGTTCTCTCGCTGTCTTCCGTGGGCACACGCACACCCGCCTGCTTATGGCTGTAGGCATGGGTGGCAGTCAGCTTTGCCTCCGCCGTTTTCATGGTGTCCGAAGGGTCGCCCTTTCTGCCGATGACGCAGTAGTAGGAGTAGTCCTCCTGGCAGGCTTGGGTGGAAACCGGCATCTTCAGTGTGGAGGTCGTCACACCCGTGTAAAACCTATCCTCCGGCAGCTTGTAGGGCGCCGCCGTGGGATTCTCATTATTCTTCCGATACCACTGATAGGTCAACTCGTCGCCCTTCAGGCTTCTTGCCGAGACAGAGAAGGTGACCGGGTTATTTTCATAGAACAGCAGGCCGTTTTCCGGCTCTTCGTTATAATCATCGTAGATAGAGGTCTTACACTTGACGCCCCTCGGCTGGCGGTTGATGACGATGGAACTGCCACTGATGTAGTCGCAGACCTTGCACACGCCCTTGGCGTCAAATTCATGGTTGGCGGCATTCAGCTTTTTATCGTCACAATAGCGGCAGGGGTGCCAGTGCTGCGTTCCGTCAGCCGCCCAGGTGGCGGAGGCTATGTGGGTATGTCCGGCGCCGGAATGCTCAGTCTTCAAATGATCCTCAAAATCAGAGTCGCTGAAGCACCAGTCGTCATGATCGCAGCCCATAGCGCTTACGGCATCTCGGCAGCAGTCCTTGCAGCGCTGATCGCAGCCGTCCTCGCAGGGATCGCTGTCGTGGAAGCACAGGCCGCAGTCTTCGCAGAAGTGATCCGCATAGTCCGTGTCCATTGCGCACATTCCCTCGGAGCAGTCGGAGTTGCCCTCGCAGCATTCCTTGCACAGCTCACAGATTTCGCAGAACTCGTCCTCGTCCTCCTTATCCGTGACCCAGCCGTCGCAGCCCTGACAGATGTGCTCGTCCCACTCGGGGCTTTCCACGCAGGTCTCGCCGTCCGGGCAGCCGCCGCCCTCGGAGTTATCTCGGCAGCACTCAAGGCACAGGCCGCAGTCCTCGCAGGACTCCTGGTTCAGCAGGCATTCCTCGCACTGCTCGCAGGATGTGTGGCAATCGATGCAGTGGATGACGCCGGTATCATCGTCGTCCACGCACTCGTCCACCGAACCGAAGCAGGCGTTACACAGCGAGCAGTGCATCGGGTCGCTGTCATCGTTTGCACAGTCATCGCAGAAGCCGCAGGAGTCGCAGATGGTTATGGAGCAGCAGGGACCCTTATGGCATTCGCCGCACAGCTGGCCATCCTCGCCAAGGTGGCACTTGGCGCAGGTGGAGCAGTGCGTGTCCTCCATGCACTCCGCGCATTTATAGCACTCCTCGCACCAGTAGGGCGTGTCGCCCAGGCACACACCGCAGTCGTTGCAATGGGTCTCAACCCAGCAATCGTAGTTGCAGTCAATGGTGCAGAACTGGCAGTCGCACAAATTCTCACCCCAGTGGTAGTGGTCGCAGTTGGGGCAATCTCCGCCGGTGTCGTAGTCATCCCAAAAGGCATGGGTGGGAAGCTCCAGACCCGGCATCGGTGAGAGCAGCATCACAAGCGCCAACAGGACGCTGGCGACGCGCCTTCGTTTGTTCGTTTTTGTCATACTATTATTCCTCCCTCATAATTATTTTGAAGATTTTTATGCTTTTTGTGTTGCCTGATTTAAACACTGTCGATGACCGAAGCAAAGTAGTTTTCGGATACCGAACCGAAGAGAAAAGCGTCTATCAGACCCTCACGCTTTGCCTGCCGTACCTTTTCGGTCAACTCTTCATCTGTATCATCATCCACAAAGAGAATGACACGACAGCTTTCCGTGTTCCGTTTTACCTTGTCACGGATCGCCATTCGTTCTTTGAACATCCATGGTGAATACGCCTTGACCTCCATTAAAAGCACATCCGGTCGATGCGTTTTGCACCACTCGGCGGTTGCGTCCGGCGACTCGGAAATCACAACTTGGCAATCGTCCAATTTTTGCATCAGCATTCGCTCCATGGTGTGCGCATGGATATCGCTTTGAATGTCCAGAACGATTTTTTTCATCATTCATCACCACCTTCTAAAAGCACAATCCTAATCTTACATTATCTATTATACTGATTTTTTGGCGTTTGTCACTGGCACTTGTGCCAGTAACAGAAGAAAGATCTCGATTTTTTCAAAAATTTTTGCCTTTTGGGCGCGAAAAACCCCTTGACCGTACAGCCAAGGGGTTCAGTTTTGCTTATTCGTCTTTTAAGGTGATCACCATGAGCTTGTTTTCAATGGCGGTTGCAACCAGCGCTTCTCTGCTTTCAAAGCCGCTCTTTTCCACCATATCGTCCAGGTTCCAGCGAACGCCGTTTTTGGAGATGCCCAGCTTATCGGCAATTTCCTGATAGGTAAAGCCCTTTATATAAAGGCGTAGGATGTCTAACTGCCGGGGCGAGAAGACATCGGACATCGTACCCTCCATTTCAATGGCCGGAGCGGTATCGGGGAATACCTTTTCGCCTGCCAGAGTGCGCTTTACCACGCTCATCAGCTCCTCTGTTCCGTGGTCCTTATACCACAGGCTGTCGGCAGCACCCATTTTGGCTCTTTGCAAAACTTCGGGATCGACAAGCGAGGTAGCCACAACGATCTTGATTTGCGGAAAAGCCTTTTTGATGCGCTTTGCGGCGGCAAGACCGGAATGCTTATGCTGCGTCTGCACATCCATAAGGACGAGCTTTACGGTGGCGTCGCAGTGCTTTTCCGCTTCAAAGGCGTCACGGAAAACGCCGACAAGATGAAACTCGCCGTCTGCCGCAAGACGATCGACAAAGTGCTTTTGGATGTATAGATCATCTTCTACAAGTATGGTGTTTATCATAGGCTGATCTCCTTTGCGGGAATCGTAATAAGAAGAGCAAAGCGTGGATTGTGCGAAATATGCATTTCACCGCCGGAGCTTTCAATACTGCGGCGAAGCGTTGACAGGCCGCTGCCTTCCTTTATCGGCTCTGTGGGTATTTTGCCGTTGTTGGTTATGGTAACATCATAGCGTTCGCCGCGCTGGGCAATGCGGATATATACCTCATTCCCGTCTGCGTGCTTGATGCAGTTGGTCACGCACTCCTTGGCGGCAGCAACGGTCAGCTCCTCGGCTGCGGTATCACGGGGCAGGTAGCCGTCGATTTTTACAGCCACGCCAAGCTGCTGTGCGGTTCTTTTTACCTCGTCCATTGTGCTGACAGAGGTGACACGGTTGCTTGCCAGCATACCGATGGCATTTTGCAGCGCCTCAAGCTTTCGCTCCGTATCCTCTCCGCTGTCTATGATGTCACGGATGGTCAGGAGGCTTCGCCCGATGGTATCGTGAATATAGACCTTTAGGTCAAGGCTTTCCTTGTCTTTGACATCGTTCTCCATGCGAGCGTACATCTTCCTGAGCTTTCGATTGACTTCTGCCAGTTCTTCATTTATTTCCTCTTGCTTTTGGTAGCCGTTATACAGCTCGGTTACATTGTGCGCCGTTATCTGCTGCCAGCGGTCATCGCTGTCCACGGTGATATTTTGTGTGCGAAACTGCCAGACGGTCTTGTCGGGCAGGATGTAGCAATCATCCTTGACGGTTACGGATCTGTCCGGCACGCTCAGGGCATTTTCCATATCGCTTTTGATTTGCAGCTCGTGGCCGCAAAGGGCAAAGGAGAGCCTGCGCATACGGTTGTTGCACAGGATGATCCTGCCGTTCGGGTCGGCAAAGCAGATGCCCATAGGCAGTTTATCGGTTGCTTCCTTAATGGAGAACGGCGAGAGCTCGTTCTTTTTACGGCGGTATTCCCGTGGCAGAGCAATGGCAAAGTGAACTGCCGCAAGGAAAATGGCAGCGGCAAATATCAGCCACGGTGCGTCCAGCAGAAATGCGTCCCCGATATTATCGGGATCTGCCTGAGAAACGGAGAATAGCAGCGGGATCATCACCACCATGACCGCCAGACTCAGCAGGCTGCGCACCGGCTTATTGCTGCGAAGAAGCTGATACATAAACAGCCCGATCTCAAGGACGATCTCCACAAGCATGATAAACGGCAGCATGGTCTGCCAAAATTCAGAAAGGGAAGAAAATGCACTCATTTCCTGTCACCTTCTTTCGCTTCAAATACAAGGTGCTGGTATTCCTCGTCGTCCTCTTTTTCACAGCGGATACCGTCTCCGCTTACCAAAGCGGAAAGGTCGGCTTTGCAGCACACATTCAGTGACAAGTGCAAGCCGTTTGCCTTTATGAGGCTTACCTGTATGCCTGTTAAATTCAAAATGTCGGCTTCAATAACCGATTCATAAAAATCAAATACAGCAGTCGCCGTTTTGCCGGAGAGCATGGAAAGAGACTCGTCCACATAGAGCGAGCTGCGGACGCCCAACAGCTTCAGCGTTTGGAGGGACTCATTGAAGGCACGGTGGAGTTCCGTTTCCGCTATTTTAATATCTCGGTCGGTAAGGAGCGTCAGATGCTTGCGGCGTTTAATATAGCTGCACAGCACGGCGATCTCGGCAAGGAGCGTTTTAGCACTGTCGGGATCGGTGCTTGAGATTCGGCGGTATTCCTTAGTGAGCTCTGCAATGCGGTCGATCTGCGTCTGCGTAGCGGAACGCAGGAGATCATACAGGCGGTTTTGCTCCTCCACCTTGCGGCGCTTGGCTTCACGCTTGTATTCATAACGGAGTATTTCGTTCCTGTCGGCAAGCTCGTCTGCAAGAAGCTCGGAGTCCTCCTTGATGTCACGCAAAGCCGACACATCCTCTGTCCATACGGCATAGCCGCCATCAATGGGCATGGTGTGAACGGTCAAGCCGCCCATCGTGACCGGGCTTTGCTCGGCTTTTTTCATCGTTTCCTTTGAGATAGGCGCAGTGTTTACAGCTGCATACCGAACGGTAAAGTCCTTGTCGGTGATCTCTGCCGATGTGCCGACAGAGGAGGCAAACAAGTCCACATAACGGCTGTTTGAATGTATATATCCACAGGCGATGCAAAGCTCAAAGGTCAGAATATACATCGCACTTTGGAATGCGGCAATATCGCCGAACAAGTGGAGCAGCCAATCCGCACCCGCATAGTAAAGCACGCTGTAAACGATCGTCAGCAGCATAGGAACAATGGGCAGAAAGTGGAGCCTTCCTTTTTGCACACGGCATTTGAAAAACATAATTACGAGTGCGGCAAAGGCACACAGTACCTGCCAGCCTACAATAATGAAGTAGCCTATCGAGTAGCCGTTGTTTTTGTCTGTCCACACGGCGGCGTCCTTCGGAAAGGTAAATACGAATTGGTGCAGGTCATTTGTGAGCACGAGCAGAAGCAATGTGCCGGAGATGATCCACAGAATCGACATTCCCTTGGGAAATTTGTATTCGTCCGGCTTTCCCAATGACATGGCGATCAGCAGCGCCAGCATAGGCACAAACAGCATGGGCAGATAGAACAGATACCACAGGTAACGGACGGCATCCGGCTGCCAGAATATAAAATACTTTGCCGAACGGACTACCATCCATATGATGAGCAGTACTGCGGTGACCGTCATAAACCTGCACACCTGCTTTTGCACGATCCGCTGACGGACGGAGAGCCCCCAGGCGGCGAACAGACTGATATAGATAAAGCTGCGCAGATAGGAAAACAGCATCGGGTAGAAGCTGCCCCTGCCCACAATTCGGAAGCAATATGCCAGTATCACGGCAAGTACAGCGATGCCGCTTGTTATGATAGTATTCTTTTTCTGTTCGGTCATAAACAGACCCCATTTCGCCTTCATTCGTTTTTGTTTATCTTTGGGTAGCAAAAAAGCCCGATATATTCGGGCTTTTCGCAGGAGACATCTTTTTTGTCTCCACATTATGGCGTTCCCGAGGTGATTCGAACACCCGACCTACCGCTTAGGAGGCGGTCGCTCTATCCAGCTGAGCTACGGAAACATATCACAATTGCTATTATATCACAGTTTTGCAATTTTGTCAAATGTTTATTTGACAAAAAAAGTTGACTCGCCATAGCAACAAGTTCGGCTCAAAATATAAGAGCAAGGCAGAAACAGCAGGCGGCATTATACTCGTTTTGATCGGGCTGAAGATCTTTCTTGAGGGAGTTGGCATACTCAAATAGCATAAAAACAAGGACGGAAGTTTTCAAACTATCCGCCCTCTTGTTATGTCTGTTAGTCCCGTCGACTATGATGTTTACGCTTTTGCGTGTACATCTCACGATCTGACGCTTTCATAAGATCGTCGATCTCTTTCAATGTTTTCGGCTTTCCCACCTTGTAGCCACAGCTTATCGACACGTCATATGGCGACTTGCTTCTGCGATTGTACTCTGCAATGCTGCGGGATATCTTTTCGTAAAAGCTGTCTGCATCGTCTGTTTCAGCGATAACAGCCACAAATTCATCACCGCCGAAGCGTGAGCATATCCCACCCTCTGCAGTGCATTTTGTCATCAGCGACGCCACTGCCTTTATCGCCTTGTCACCCTCGTTGTGACCATAGAGGTCATTTATCTTTTTAAGGTTGTCCATGTCAATGGAGAATACCCATACGCCTACGCCCTGTTTCTCAGCCTTTGAAATAAGCTTTCTTACGTTCTTGTAAAAGCCCCTGCGATTATATATCCCTGTCATGGGGTCAAGCATATGTATCCTTGCAAGCTCTGCATTTGCCCTTTCAAGCCGCTGGCGGTTTTTAAAGCTCTCCATTATCTGATTGGTGTTGTTTATAAAACGTCTTGTGTTCTGGAAAAGAAAATATATAGGATTATATGAATTTGCCGCATATCCTATGACCTCGTCCTGAAAATGGAGCGGTGAGAACATTAAGCAGTTATGGCGTCCAAGGACTTGCTCCATATCAGGCAAAAGATCCTTGGTGTCAAATACTTCACCGGTCTTGTATTTGTTGTCAAAAGTCTGCATGAAAACTCTCATCTGCTTTGTAAAGCTGTTATTAAAGCGTTCTCTCTGCCTCGTGTTTGACAGAAAATCAGAGTTTGTGCATACCCAGCTATAATAATCTCCCGAACGTGCCATTACCTTTGCCATTTCTTCTACGGTGTGACATTCCACTGTTTTTGCAAGATAAGAGAACATATGCTGTTCGTGACCATCAGAATTGTTCATTCTGTGGTAAAGCTCAAGGATCTTGTCGCCTACTTCTCTCGGGTCTATTTTCTTACAGCCGCAAGACTGGGATATCCTCATGGTGTAGTTGACCTCTATTTTTTCAGGAAGAGGAACTCCGTTCATCATATGGTCTATGGCGTTTATTATCTTTTCGCCAAGCACATCATTGTCTACAGCCGCCGTTGTAAGACGAGGGCTGTTATACTGTTCAAGCTCGATGCCGTCAAAGCCCGTTACAATAACGTCTTCAGGCACTTTTATGCCGCGTTCTCTCAGTATGCTGCAAGCTGTTATCGCCATAGCGTCGTTTGCACATATTATCGCCTGCGGAAATCCCAAATCGCTTTCCAAAAATTTCTGCAATACTCCTTTTGTTGGCATATCCCAGAAGTCACCATAGCCAAGACGCTCAGGCTCAAATTCTATGCCGTTTTCCGCAAGCACCTTTTTGTATGCTTCTATACGCTCTTCTGAGAAAGCATTGCCCTTTACGCCAGCAATGAAATTAACTCTTCTGCAGCCGTGAAATTCGATCACATGGCGAACTATCTTTTCAAAAACGTCAGAGTAATTGAATGTCACACTGCAGCAATTATCCATTGTACTGTCAACGCATATGACAGGAACACCGTGTTCATGGGCACGCTTGCTTATCTCGTTGGAAATGCTGTCTCTTTTTATTGCCTCGGGCATTATTATAAGTACGTCAAGAATGTCATAATTTATAAGATCAAAAATGCTTGCTTCACCATGGTTGTAGGAGCTGTTGTGATAAAGGTCGCAAAAGGTGTTGAAAAGAAGCACCTTGTAGCCCTCTTTTACACCCTTTCGGCTTATGGAAGATACTATCTCTCTCACATAGTCAGATTGTACGCATGAAGTGCAGATACCTATTATTTTATATTTCGCTGTATCGCTTGTAAACATAGCTTGCTCCTTCGTCAGGGTCATGACGACCCACCACTATCTATATAAAATAATTGCTTTTTTGCTTTGATATGTGATTGCTATTAGAAAATATTCACACACCGTTAATGTTACCATATCCGCACTCTAATGTCAATAGAAAACTCACAAAATTCACAAAAATCTTTTTTTTGAAAGCATTTATGCTGTTGCAAAAAATAACAGACCGACGTTCAGCTTTTATTCGCTGGAAGTCGGTCTTTGTTTATCGTAAAACATATCGAGCAAGGGGCGCCAGAGGTCGCCTCTACACAAAATAGCGTATTTTATGGGCTTTTTTATTCAGCTACCCACTGTTTTAAAGCCGCAGAAAGTCGTCTGTCGATATCCTTTCTTGTCTGCTCGCACTCCTTAGGATAGTCCTTTGCAGCTTTGAAAATAAATTTCATTACGAATTTAAGTCCCACAGGAAGTGCTTTTCTGAGCATTGTCTCAGGAAGCACAAAGTGCGTTCCATGCTCGTAAGTCAGGGCTTCGTAATCGCACTCGTGAGGGCGTTCTTTCAAGCGCTTATCCATGCGGCGGACGTATTTTCCTGCCTCCCAGAAGCTGTCGTCATCAGCACCCACAATTATAAGCTTGCCCTTGATGTTCTCAACCTTTATCATTTCTTCCTCTGTATGTTCTCTTGCCTTTTCAGAGTCAATAAAAAGGTGCGTGCTTCGTGTTATATCTCCCGAGCCTTTGGTTTCTTCTTCTATTTTGTGATAATATTCAGGGTGGGCATAAACGAACGGCATATAGGCAAGCGGCTTGCCCTGCCATGAAAGTGTGGAAGCGTCAGGGATAGGCCATTCCTTGCAGCCGTCTTTTTCGCCCTGCTCAAAGCCCTGCCATACAAAGTCACTTGGCGTAAGACCGAAAGTGAGTGTTATGTCAGGGAAATATGAAGCTGCCACAAGGGAATCCATTCCTGCCGTACTCATTCCCATTATGCCTATCTTCTTGTTTCCATGGCTTTTGAGCCACTTTATAGCGGTCTCTATCCTTTCAAGCGGGAAGTTCACATGGCCGTAGTTCTTCACGTCAGGTGACATACACATAACGTTCACGCCATTTTTGTGAAGCCATTTTGCTCCGCACTTTGCCATGAAGTCATTAGGATCGTCGCCGAACAGACCTATCATTGCGCAGTTTGCACCCTTTGGATTTTCATAATATGTACCATAAAAACCGTCTTTCTCATTGCTAAAAAATTGTTTCTTCATAATACCGACCTTTCTAAGTTGGTTTTCTTTATAAAGTTAGATTGAGCTAACTGCATCTCAAAAAAACAGGGTAGATTACTTCGCCCTAAGCTATATTATATCACATTTTTGCTTATTTGTCAGGTATATTAACGAAAAAAGCCAGATGTATTGTAAATTTTTGATTTTCTTAGTGTTGCTTATATATTAATAAAATGGCGGAGAACGCATTCTTTTTGCAGTTCTCCGCTACTTTTATGCCTTATTTTTTGCCGCATCTGCTGTGACAGTGTGAACAACAGCCACAGCATTTACCTTTTTTCTTTTGCTTTGATATACTTATTGCCGCCGCCACTGCCCATAAAAGCAGAAGTATCACCACTATCCAGTCGGCTGTATTCATAATAACGCTCCTATCTGATATACCGCACAGCCGCAAAGCCATGCCACCATGCACTGCATTATCACAACGCCTACTGTCTGTATCCTTGAATCAAGCTCTCTCTTTATGGTCGCCACCGCCGCAACACATGGGGTGTAAAGCAGGGTGAATACGAGAAAGCTCAGTGCGGAAAGGGTGGAGAATGCTCCCGAAAGAGCAGTGCCAAGATTTGCAGTGCTTGTGTTCATCAGTACCGCCATTGTGCTTACTACCGCTTCTTTTGCAGTGAAGCCCGATATAAGCGAGGTGGTCACTCTCCAATCTGCAAAGCCCAAAGGCTTGAATATTGGCGATATAGCCTGACCGATAAGGGCGAGCAGGCTGTCGGAGGAGTCTTTTACAACGTTGAGCTTTGCGTCAAAGGTTTCAAGAAACCATATTATGATAGTCGCAAAGAATATAACTGTGAAAGCTCTTTGTATAAAGTCCTTTGCCTTGTCCCAAAGAAGAAGTCCTACGCTTTTTGCCGAAGGAAGACGATAGTTTGGAAGCTCCATTACAAACGGCACAGGCTTGCCACGAAAAGCTGTGTTTTTCAGTATCAGCGCAACTATTATCCCAAGCACTATGCCCGTTATGTATAAGCCTATCATTACAAGCGCCTGATATTTTTTGAAAAACGCTGCACAGAAAACTGCGTAAATAGGTATCTTTGCCGAACAGCTCATGTAAGGGGTAAGAAGTATGGTCATTTTTCTGTCACGGTCTGATACAAGCGTCCTCGTTGCCATTATAGCAGGCACAGAACAGCCGAAGCCTATGAGCATAGGCACAAAGCTTCGTCCCGAAAGACCGATCTTTCTAAGGAGCTTGTCCATTACAAATGCCACTCGTGCCATGTAGCCCGTGTCCTCCAGTATGGAAAGGAAAAAGAACAGCGTCACTATTATAGGCAAAAAGCTTAGAACGCTTCCAACGCCTGCAAAAACTCCGTCTATTATAAGGCTGTGCACAACAGGGTTTATGCCGTAGGCTGTAAGCCCTTTGTCTGCTAGGTCGGTAAGCTTGTCTATTCCAAGGGAAAGCCAATCGGATAATGTCGAGCCGATAACATTGAATGTGAGGAAAAATACAAGAAACATTATGCCGAAAAATACAGGCAGTGCAGTGTATTTTCCCGTTAAAATGCGGTCTATTTTTACGCTTCGCTTGTGTTCTCGGCTCTCGTGGCATTTCACAACGCTTATGGCAACGACTTTCTCGATAAAGTCGTATCGCATATCTGCAAGCGCCGCATTTCTGTCAAGCTTTGATTCGTCCTCCATTTCCACTATGCAGTGTTCGAGAAGCTCCAGCTCGTTTTGATTAAGCTCAAGCTGATCCTCGATATTCTTATCACCCTCAATAAGCTTTGAAGCACAAAATCTCGGCGGTATGCCTGCACGGTTGGCGTGATCCATGATAAGATGCACAACTGCGTGTATACATCTGTGCACAGCGGAATCATCTGAGCAAAAGTCTGTGACAACAGGCTTTGTCTTGTTTCGGGCGGTTTCTACAGCCTTGTCGATAAGGTCTGAGATACCCTCGCCTTTTGCTGCACTTATTGGTATAACAGGTATGCCAAGTGCGTCGCTCATCATTTTTACGTCTATCGTTCCACCGTTGGCTCTTACCTCGTCCATCATGTTTAAGGCAAGCACCATTGGCACACGCAGTTCAAGAAGCTGTAAAGTGAGATACAGATTTCGCTCTATATTGGTGGCGTCAACAATGTTTATAATGCCGTCAGGTTTTTCATTTATTATGTAGTCACGGGTGACGATCTCTTCCTGCGTGTAAGGGCGCAGTGAGTATATTCCCGGCAGATCCACCACAGTGCAGTTTTTCTGCCCCTTTATGTCACCGACCTTCTGCTCGACTGTTACACCGGGAAAGTTTCCAACGTGCTGATTAGACCCTGTAAGGGCGTTAAAAAGCGTGGTCTTTCCACAGTTCTGATTTCCTGCAAGGGCAAATCTCATATATGGTCATTCTCCTCTGTTTTTTCTATCTCTATGTTTTTTGCGTCCTCTATCCTGAGCGTCAGCTCGTAGCCTCTAAGCACGATATCAAGAGGGTCGCCCATTGGCGCACGCTTTAGCATTTTCACCTTTGTTTTGGGTATAAGTCCCATGTCGAGAAAACGCAGCCTAAGCGCACCCTCGCCGCCTACCGCTTTTATCACGGCAGACTCACCCGTTTTAAGCTTATCAAGAGTCATTGTCTTTTCCTCCATAGCTATATTTTATTCTTATGTTTTATCTAAAAGAACTTCACAAAATAAGTTTACCATGGCTAACTCTACTTGTCAATAGTATATGTCGTATATTTTAGTCAAATGTTATCTAAAAATTTTATTCAAATAGATAACTTCCAATTGACAACGCCAACAAATCGTGCTATCATAAAGTAAGATAAAGTACACTTTTACATTACGGGGGTGTTTTATGGATACCCGTGTGGCAATACTTGCAATAATCGCACACGATAACGGCTCTGCGCAGGAGATAAACGCAATTCTTCATGAGCATGCCGAGTATATAATAGGACGAATGGGTCTGCCATACCGAGAGCGTGGCATGAACATAATAAGTGTGGCAGTTGACGCTCCGCAGGACGTTATAAATTCTCTTGCAGGCAAGATAGGCAGGCTTGAGGGAGTGACCGCCAAGACCCTTTATTCGCCACAGTAAAAATCTAATAAATATTTGTGACCCTGACGCCGAAAACGAGTTTTCTCCTTTAAGGCGAAAGAATACACATCAAGCAGAAAACTGCACTATCGTGTGGTCTTGTTTTGCTATAGAAAAGCTGTATCCATAGGGGTATGGCTTATTTTTTTTGAGAGGAGCTTTTGCAATGGGACTTAATGACGCACCAAGCGGAGAACGTATACATATAGGATTTTTCGGCAGACGGAACGCAGGAAAATCAAGCGTTGTGAATGCAGTAACAAATCAGGATCTTGCAGTGGTATCCGATACGAAAGGCACTACCACCGACCCTGTTACAAAGGCAATGGAGCTTTTGCCCCTTGGCCCTGTTGTGATAATAGATACCCCCGGCTTTGACGACGAGGGCGAGCTTGGAGAGCTTCGTGTGAAGAAAACTAAGCAGATTTTAAACAGAACAGATTGCGCAGTTCTTGTAACAGATTGCACCTTGCCCCTTGGCGACTGCGAAAAACAGCTTATCTCAATATTCAAAGAGAAAAACATACCCTTTATTATAGCAAAAAACAAAGCCGACCTGCTCACTGATATCCCAAAAGAGGAGGGGACAGTGTACGTCAGCGCAAAAGAGAAAACAGGCATAGAGGAGCTTAAAAACGCCGTTGCAAAGCTCACTGAAACAGACACCATGACAATGAAGCTTGTGGGCGACCTTATAAAGCCTGACGATATGGTGGTGCTTGTCACCCCTATCGACAGCGCCGCACCAAAGGGCAGGCTTATCCTGCCACAACAGCAGGCAATAAGAGATGTTCTTGAAGCAAACGCCTGTGCAGTGGTGGTAAGAGAAACTGAGCTTTCAGGAGTGCTTGGCAGGATAGAGAAGCCTGCACTTGTTATAACGGATAGTCAGGCTTTCGCAAGAGTTTCAAAGGATACTCCCGAGGATATCCCTCTCACCTCGTTTTCTATCCTTATGGCTAGATATAAGGGCTTTCTTGACGCCGCAGTAAAGGGTGTGAAAGCTATGGACGATCTTAAAGACGGTGACAAGGTGCTTATTTCAGAGGGCTGCACACATCATAGACAGTGCGGTGATATAGGCTCTGTGAAGCTTCCGAACTGGCTGAAAGAATACACAGGCAAGGAACTTGATATAACATTGTCCTCAGGTCATGGCTTTCCGGAGGAGCTTTCAGACTTTGCGCTTTGCATACACTGTGGCGGCTGTATGTTAGGCTCAAAAGAGCTTACCTACAGAATGAAATGTGCTTGTGACGCAGGCGTGCCGTTCACAAATTACGGCATTGCAATTGCCTATATGAAAGGTATTCTCAAACGTAGCATAGAAGTGTTTCCACATCTTGTAAAGGAGCTTGAAGATCACAATGGCGGTCAGAGAACTTATTGATAAACTAAACTGCGAGAAAAAGCTTTCCCACGATGAATGGGTGAAGCTTATAAAAGAATATGACGAGAGCGACAGAGCCTATGCCGCAGAGCTTGCAAGGGGCATTTCGCAGGAGATGTTCGGCAAGGATATCTACATAAGGGGCATAGTGGAGTTTTCAAACATCTGCAAAAACGACTGCCTTTACTGCGGAATAAGACGTTCAAATGGCAACGTGAGCAGATACAGGCTCACCTCCGAGGAGATCTTGCAGTGCTGTGACGAGGGCTACGGCTATGGCTTCCGTACCTTTGTGCTTCAAAGCGGGGAGGACGCTTTCTATGACAGAGAAATGCTCTGTGGTATCGTCAGAGAGATAAAAAAACGCCACTCTGACTGTGCGGTAACGTTATCCCTAGGTGAGAAAAGCCGTGAGGACTATGAAGCCTTTTTCAATGCAGGTGCGGACAGATATCTTCTCAGGCACGAAACCGCCGACGAGGAGCATTACAAAAAGCTCCACCCAGCCGAAATGTCTTGGAAAAACCGAATGGAGTGTCTTTCAGATCTTAAAGAGATAGGCTATCAGACAGGCTGTGGGATGATGATAGGCTCGCCTTATCAGACGGTGGAGTGCCTTGCTGAGGATATGGAGTTTATGTGCGATCTCAAGCCTGAAATGATAGGCATTGGACCTTTTCTCCCACATAAGGACACGCCTTTCAGAAGCTGTCCGCAAGGCTCATATGAGCTTACTCTCTTTCTGCTGAGCATTTGCAGGATAATGCTCCCCGACGTTCTTTTGCCTGCCACCACAGCCCTTGGTACTATAAACCCCAAAGGGAGAGAACAAGGGGTGCTGTCAGGTGCGAACGTCATAATGCCGAATCTGTCCCCTGTGGCAGTGAGAAAAAAATATATGCTCTATGACAACAAGATATGCACAGGTGACGAGTCAGCACAGTGCAGGGCTTGCCTTGAAAGACGAATGGAGTCCATAGGCTATAAAATAAAGATATCAAGAGGAGATCACAGATAATGATAAAGCTTGCTTTTTACGGAAAAGGCGGAATAGGAAAGTCAACGGCGGCATCAAACGTCAGTGCTGCACTTGCACAAAAAGGGCTGAAGGTCATGCAGATAGGCTGTGACCCAAAGGCTGACTCCACCATATTTCTCCATGGGGGAGAGCGGATACCCACCGTTCTTGACCTTGTGCGAAAAGGCGAAAGCTTTGACCTTGAAGATATGGTAAGGGTAGGCTATAACGGTGTTGTGTGCGTTGAAGCAGGCGGTCCGGTCCCGGGGCTTGGCTGTGCAGGCAGAGGTATAATCGCCGCTTTGGAGGAGCTTGAAAAAAAGGGCGCATATGAAAAATATCAGCCTGACGTTGTTATCTATGACGTTCTCGGAGACGTGGTGTGCGGAGGTTTTTCAATGCCAATGCGAAAGGGCTATGCCGATAAGGTGTTTATCATCACATCAGGCGAGAGTATGTCTGTATATGCCGCCGCAAACATCGCAATGGCGGTGGAAAATTTCAAAAGCCGTGGATATGCTTCACTTGGCGGCTTTATCCTTAATAAACGCAACGTAAAAAACGAGGAGGAAAAAGCGGCAGAGCTTGCGGCTGATTTTCACAGCTCTGTGATAGCAGAGATAGACCGAAGCGACCTTGTGAGCGAAGCTGAGGATATGTGCAAAACTGTCATGGAAGCTTTTCCTGACAGCACTGCGGCAGAGCAGTATAGAGAATTGGCGGATAAGATAGCCGAGCTGTGCGGTATTGGAGAAGAAAAATGATAAAAGAGAGCGGCATAAATATAACGAAGGCGGCTTTTCCTGCGCCTTTTGAAAGCGGTCTTGAATATAATCCCCCCACAAGGGGCGTGTGGAATATCGTCCATACAGGTATGCTTATCCCTGAGTCACGACAGATATTTGTCTGTGCGCAGGGCTGTCTAAGGGGCGTTATCCTCACGGCGGCAGAAATGAACGCCATGGATAGAATGTCATGGGTGACTGTTTCTGAGCAGGATCTGTATGACGGCACAATGGAACAGGACGTTATAGACGGGGTGAGGGATATAATAAACAGGCTTGAGGAAAAGCCAAAATGCGTTTTGATTTTTCTAAGCTGTGTTCACCTTTTTGCAGGCTGTGACTTCAAAATGATAATAGACGAACTTTCGGCATTGTTTCCGCAGGTGCATTTTATAGATTGTTACATGACGCCAACCATGAGAAAGTCTATCTCTCCCGACAGCCTTATGAGGAAACAGCTTTACGAGCCACTTGAAAAGTGCGAAAAGAAGCCTAAAACGGCGGCTATAATAGGCTGTGACAGAGCCACGGACGAAGCCTCCGAGCTTGTAAAAATAATAAACTCAGCAGGCTTTGAGCTTCTTGACATAACAAAGTGCAAGACCTATGAGGAGTATCTCTCCATGGCGGAAAGCTCTTTGAATATCACCTATATCCCCACGGCAAAGCCGTCAGGAGAGGAGCTTGAAAAGCGACTTGGCACAAAGCATTTGTATCTGCCCTTGTGCTATGGCTATGATGAGATAGAGAAAAATTACAGCAGGCTTTGCACCCAGCTTGGTGTGAAAATACCTGACTTTTCTGCTGACAGAGAAGCCGCCGACAAGGCTCTTGCAAATGCCCTTGAGATAGTGAAAAATATGCCTATAGCCGTGGATTATACTGCTCTGCCAAGACCCCTTGGCTTTTGCAGACTTCTTGCAGAGAAAGGCTTCAATGTGAAGCGTTGCTACGCTGACAGCTTTTCAGAGGAGGAAAGGGCAGATTTTGAGTGGCTGAAAGCCCATTGCCACGACCTTGAAATTTTCCCTACTGTGAATGTGAAAATGGAGTTTTCACAGTGCAGTGAAAAGTATCTTGCCATAGGTCAGAAAGCGGCTTTTTTCTGCCAGACTGATAACTTTGTTGATATAGTCGCAGGGGGCGGGGGATACGGCTTCGAGGGCATAAAAAGGCTTGCAGAGCTTATGGCTGAGGGAGCAGTAAACAAAAAGGATAGACGTAAGGTGATACAACACAAGGGCTGGGGGTGTGAAAGCTGTCTATGAATGCAAAAGTGATATCCATATATGCGGCGGATACTTCGGGAGTATGCTCGGCACTTTATGAGCTTGGTGGAATGACCGTCGTCCATGACGCTTCGGGCTGTAACTCCACTTACGCCACCCATGACGAGCCACGCTGGTATGACCGCAAAAGCATGATATATATTTCTGCACTAACAGAAGCGGATGCCGTTATGGGCAATGACGGCAAGTTCATTCGTGATGTGGCAAAAGCGGCAGGTGAGCTTTCACCCAAATTCATAGCCATTTGCGGTTCGCCAATGCCTGCAATGACAGGCTTTGACTACAGTTCAGCCGCTGAGGAGATAGAGCGTGAAACGGGTCTGACCACATTTTTCGTTGATACCAACGGCACTCATTCCTATCTTCAAGGAGCGGAGGGAGCTTTCCTTAATATCGCAAAGCTTTTCTGCCGTGAGGGAAAAGAAAAGCAGGCAAATTCAGTGAATATTATTGGTGCAACGCCTCTTGACTTTTCAGTGAATACAAGCGTAAGCTCCATAAAAAAGTGGCTTTTGGATAACAGCTTTTCAGTGCAAAGCTGTTTTGCTATGGACAGCAGTCTTGATAAGATCTCTACCGCACCACAGGCGGCTGTAAGCCTTGTTATATCCTCAGACGGGATAGCTGCGGCAAAGTATCTTTTTGATACCTATGGAGTGCCATATGTTGTGGGCGTGCCTGTGGGGAAAAGCTTTTCCAAAAAGCTTTCCGCTGACCTGAAAAGAGCAGTGTCAGAGGGCGTTTGTATAAATTCCTGCGGTGAAAAAGCTGTAGAGAATGCTCATATGATAGTTGCAGGGGAAAGCGTTTTTGCTTCTTCCCTAGGGGCTGAACTTGGTGCAAAAGCTGTGGCGACAGTTGGCATAAGAAACAGCGAGGTGCTGTCAGGGACGGATATTTTCTGCGAGGAAGAAGCAGAGCTTGAAAAGCTTTTTTCACAGCATAAGACCGTCATAGCAGACCCGCTTTTCAGACCTATATGCAAAGGGGCAAGCTTTGTTTCACTGCCACACGTTGCTTTTTCGGGAAGATGTTTTCTTAAAGATATCCCCGATCTGATAGATAAAGATGTAAGCAAAATACTTAACCTATAAAAAGGAGGAACGTGCTTTCGCACGGATACTTTTATGATAAAAATAGCCGTTTACGGAAAGGGCGGAATAGGAAAATCCACTGTTACGGGAAACCTTGCCGCCGCATTTGCAAGTCTTGGGAAAAGAGTTATACAAATTGGCTGTGACCCAAAGGCTGACTCCACCATAAACCTTCTTGGGGGCGAGCCTGTTATGCCTGTGATGAATTATCTCAGAGAGCATGACGACGAACCTGAGAGCATAGAGGAGATATCAAAAGAGGGCTATGGCGGAGTGCTTTGTATAGAAACAGGCGGTCCTACCCCCGGGCTTGGCTGTGCAGGCAGAGGTATAATCACCACGTTCAGCCTGCTTGAAGACTTAAAGCTTTTTGAAAAATATAAGCCTGACGTTGTGCTTTATGACGTTCTCGGAGACGTTGTGTGCGGAGGTTTCGCCGCACCTATCAGAGAGGGCTACGCTTCAAAGGTGCTTATCGTCACCTCAGGCGAGAAAATGGCATTGTATGCCGCAAATAATATAAACAGTGCGGTGAAAAACTTTGCCGACAGAAGCTATGCAAAAGTCCGTGGTATCGTCATGAACAGGCGAAACGTTGAGGGCGAGGAAGAAAAGGTCAGAGCCTTTGCAGAAAGCGCAGGGCTTGATATCATTGCGGATATACCAAGAAGCGACGATATCATCAGATGTGAGGATAAGGGCATGACCGTCATAGAGGGCGAGCCTGACTGTCAGGCGGCAAAATGCTTTTTGAAGCTTGCCCGGACTCTTATTCAGGAGGACAACGATGACTAAAGCGTTTTGCATAACAGCGGCGGAGCTTGCCCAAAAGGGAAAGGATAATATCCCTGACGAGCTTCTTTCGGCAAAGCACCTTATCTACAGCTCCCCCGCAACATTGGCGTTCAATTCACCGGGAGCGCAGGGCTTTGGTGTAAAAAGAGCAGGACTTGCAGTGCCAAATTCGGTTATGCTTCTTGTAGCTCCTGCCTGCTGTGGACGAAACACCACTATGCTCAGTGCGGAAAGCGGCTATGGCGACAGATTCTTCTACCTGCTTCTTGACGATACCGATATCGTCACAGGCAGACACCTTACAAAGATACCAAAAGCCGTGGAGGAGGTATGTCAAAGCCTTGATTACACTCCCTCGGCGGTGATGATATGTATAACCTGCGTTGACGCTCTCCTCGGCACTGATATGGACAGAGTGTGCAGAAAATCCAGCGACCGAGCAGGCGTGCCTGTTGTGCCATGCTATATGTATGCCCTTACAAGGGAAAAGCGTCTGCCCCCTATGGCTTCAGTGCGAAAATCGGTGTATTCCCTTTTGAAACCACGCAAGAGAAAGTCTGACGAGGTGAATATCCTCGGTTATTTCTCACCCTTGCAGGAGGATTGCGAGCTTTACAGCCTGCTGAAAAGTGCAGGCGTAAAGACCATAAGGGAACTTTCAAGGTGCGATACCTTCGAGGAATATGAAAAAATGTCGCAGGCAAATTTTTCTCTTGTACTCAATGCGGAAGCAAGATATGCCGCCCAGCAAATGGAGCAGGAGCTTAACATACCTTTTATAGAGCTTGCGAGAGTTTTTCAGGCTGACAAGATATCTACGCAGTATCGTCTGCTGGGTCAGGCGATAGGAGCGGAGCTTTGCGATAAAGAGTATTATGAGCAGACCATGGCTCTTATAGATGATTTCAGAGAAAAGCATAAAGGGCTGTGCTTTGCAGTGGGCGAGTTTTCAAACTGCGACCCTATAGAAGTGTCTTTGGCACTTATAAGATACGGCTTCAAGGTGGCGGAGATATTCGGCACTGTGGGGGAGCGAAATTTCGGCTTTGTGAAAAAGATAGCACAGCTTTCCCCTGAAACGAAGATATATTCAAATCTCTCACCAACAATGCTCTTTTATGAGCCTGACGAGAGGGTGAACGTTTATATCGGCAAGGACTGTGCCTATTACCACCCTGACATAGCAGGAGCGGACTTCAATGACGAGATACAGCCTTTCGGCTATGCAGGAGTGAAAAAGCTGTTTTGCGACCTTGAAAAGGCGCTTGACAGGAAAGGAGCGGAGGATAAATGAAAAATCTTTTGAAGCTTTTGTCACCCTTTGCCCCTGACCAATCAGGTGCGTCGGCAGTGCTTTACGAGCTTGGAGGACTAATGGTAATATGCGACGCAGGCGGCTGTGCAGGCAACGTCTGCGGCTTTGACGAGCCAAGGTGGTTTACCAAAAAGAGCGCAGTTTTCAGCGCAGGGCTTCGTGATATGGACGCAATTTTAGGACGTGACGACAGGCTTATCGAAAAGCTCTCCAAAGCCTGCGGGCAGATATCACCTGCTTTCACCGCCATAATAGGCACACCTGTGCCTGCTGTCATCGCAACAGATATGAGGGCGTTGAAACGAATGGCAGAGAAGAAAACAGGACTTCCTTGCATAACAGCCGAGTGTACAGGCACGAACTATTATGACAGCGGCTCAGAGCCGGTGTGGATAGAGCTTTTCAAGACCTTTGCCACTGAGAGCAAGCCTGTTCAGAAAGGCAGGCTTGGCATTATCGGTGCAACGCCTTTGGAGCTTAGTATCATAAGCCCCGAGAGGATAGTGGCGGAATATAAGGCAAAGGGTTGGGAGAATGTTATATGCTACGGCATGGGAAGCACCCTTGATGATGTGAAAAATGCGGCTGCGGCAGAGATGAACATAGTCTGTTCAGCGGCGGCAATAAAGGCGGCGGAGTATCTCAAAGAAAAGTTCGGCACGCCTTATGAGATAGAATATCCACAAAGCTGTCTGCCTGAGGAGATAGTGCAAAAAGCTTATAACTTTACGGATAAAAAAGTTCTTGTGATACATAACCAAACAGCGGCTGACGCTGTGAGAAAGCTTATCACAGAAAAAAGCGGCAAGTGTCATTGCACATCGGCAACGTTTTTTATGCAGAAAAAGGAGCTTTCACAGCAGAGCGATTTTTTCCTTGCAGACGAAAGCGACCTTTGCGACAACGTTAATGATAACTATGACGTTGTTATCGCAGACAAGACCCTCAGACGTGTTATGAAAAATTTCAAGGGCGAGTTTGTGGATTTTCCGCATTTTGGACTTTCAGGCAGACTTTTGCAGGGAGAGAGTGAAAAGATATGACAGAAGAAATTATAGAGCGTCTTGAAGAATATCTCGGCTCAGAGGAGTTTGAATATGAAGCCGAAAACTGCATGGAGGAGCTTGACGAAAGCGGCGAGGGCATAAACGCAGTTTTGCCTTTGCTTAGATTTCTCGAAAGACACCCCATGGCTGATATCAGCATGACAAGTGCCGTGGTGAGATATATGGAGCAGTTTTACGGCAGAGGTTATGAGAACATCCTCATGGACTCCGTTCGTCGCAGACCTACAGTGCATACTGTGAGAATGTTAGGCAGGCTCAGAAATGCCGCCATAGATGAGGGTCAGGACGGTGAGGAGTTTGAGGACGTACTCATAGACGTTCTCAGCAGTGAAGCCGAGGACGAGATAAAGGATACCGTCAGGGAGCTTATCTGATGAAAACTGAGATGATTCGTGTTTATGGTATCGTTCAGGGCGTGGGCTTCCGACCTTTTGTCAGCCGTGAAGCGTCAGACCTTGGACTTTTCGGCACTGTGGCAAACAAAGGCTCTTATGTTGAGATACACGCACAGGGCAGTGAAAAGGCTGTGGAGGACTTGAAAAAAGCCCTTGAAAGCCGTCCCCCTGAGCGTTCGGTGATAATGGAGATAATTTCCGCCTATGCCGACGAACCGCCTTTTGACAGCTTTGAGATAATCGAAAGCGAAAAGGAAAAAGGGGATATTTTCGTATCACCTGACATTGCAGTGTGCGAAAAATGCAAGGAAGAGCTTTTCGACAAAACAAACAGAAGATACCACCACCCTTTTATAAACTGTACCCAGTGCGGCCCACGGCTCACTATTATGGACTCTATGCCCTATGACAGAGTTCGCACCACAATGGCTGACTTTCCAATGTGCAAAGACTGCGAGGAGGAGTACACCGACCCTGCCACAAGGCGTTATGACGCCCAGCCTGTGTGCTGTAACAAATGCGGTCCGGAGGTCTATATCATAGGCAGTGAAAAGAAAGGCGCTGAGGCTATCACAGCCGCAAGAAAAGCCGTCATGGCAGGGAAGATAATCGCTGTCAAAGGCATAGGCGGTTTTCATCTTTGCTGTGACGCAAAAAACGAGAGCGCAGTGAAAAGGCTCAGAGAGCTTAAAAACCGCCCTGCAAAACCACTTGCCGTTATGCTGAAGGATATTTCTACCGCAAGGCGTGAGTGCGATTTTGGCGAAGTGCAGGAAAAGCTTCTCACAGGCTGGCAAAAGCCTATCGTGCTTCTTGATAAAAAAACTAGCGGAAGACTTTGCGAAAGCGTTGCACCCGATAATCCTACAGTGGGAGTAATGCTTCCCTATGCCCCTTTGCACCTGCTTCTTTTTGATTACGATGACAGCGTGGAAATGACCGACAGCCTTGTTATGACTAGCGGAAACGTCCGTGGCGCACCTATTTGTCGAAGCGACGAGGACGCACGCAGCGAGATAGCGGGCTTCTGCGACCTGATATTATCCCACAACAGGCGTATCTTGATACGCTCAGACGATACTGTCATGGACACATTTGAGGGCAAGCCTTACATAATAAGGCGTTCAAGAGGATATGCACCATTGCCTGTTATGACATCATGCAGTGATAAAGGTCAGACCCTTGCCATAGGCGGTGAGCTTAAAAATACGTTCTGTATCAGAAAGGGAAGCCTTTATTATCTCTCTTCCTATGTGGGGGATATGGCTGATATCCGCACTGTAAAGGCACTTGAGGAGTCAGTAAAGCGTATGTGCGAACTTCTGGAAGCAACACCGCAAAACGTAGTCTGCGATATGCACCCCAAATACAATACAGTTGCATTTGCCGAGGGGCTTGACCTGCCTCTGAAAAAAGTCCAGCACCACTATGCTCATATCTTATCCTGCATGGCGGAAAACGACTATAGCGAAAAGGTCATAGGCGTATCATTTGACGGCACAGGTTACGGAACAGACGGCACTATATGGGGAGGAGAGATACTTCTCTGCGACCGCACAGGCTTTGAGCGTATGGGAAGCATAAAGCCTTTCATGCAGGTGGGCGGTGACCTTTCCTCTAAAGAGGGCTGGCGTATCGCCGCAATGATAGCAGGCTCAGCCTATGGGGAAAGGGGCGGAGAGATCTGTGAAAAGCTTGGTATTTGTACAGCGAAAGAGTACAAGCTTCTGTCCATAATGGCAGAGAAAAAAGTAAACGCAGTAAGCTCCACAAGCGCAGGGCGGCTTTTTGACGCCGCTTCTGCGGTGCTTGGCATAAGGCGTTCTTCAACCTTTGAGGGCGAAGCTTCCATGGCGCTGCAGTTTGCGGCAGAAAAATTCAGCTGTGAGCCTTTCGGTATTTACGAGCCTATGGAAAAGCTCACTGCCGAAAAAGAGGGCAGGATAATGCTCTGCACCCAGGCTCTTATCAAGCGTCTTTGCCAGGGTATGCAAAATGGTGAGGACAAAAACCGCCTTGCCTATGAGTTCCACTCGCTTCTTGCGGACATGACCGCACAGGCGTGCAGGACCATAAGCGAGAGAACAGGCGTAAAGGTCTGTGCCCTGAGCGGGGGAGTTTTTCAGAACAAGCTTCTGCTAAAAATGGTGAAGTGCCGCCTTGAAAAAATGGGGCTTAGAGTGCTTATCCACAGCCTTGTGCCTGCCAATGACGGTGGTATAGCTTTGGGACAAGCGTTTTATCTGAATGAGGAATGAGGAGTGAGGAATGAGGAATTAAGGTATCGCCTAGCGGCGATGATTTTCTTATTCTGTAGGGGCGACCTTGTCTGATTTGATTCTATATAGATTTTTATATTTTTTGGAGGTATTGATATGTGTGTAGGTTTATCTGCAAAGGTAGTAAGTGTAAACGAGGGCACTGCTGTTATTGACGCAAGCGGTGCAAAAAGAGAGGTATCTGCTGACCTTATCGACGATCTCGAGGTAGGGGATTATGTCATGGTACACGCAGGGGTGGCTATCGCAAAGATAACCTCTGACGATAGCGAAGAAACTGACGAGATAATGGAGAGTATCCAATGAACACTATAGAAAATGCAAAGGAGATAATAAGCTCCTACAAACGTGATGACGGCAAAAAGCTTCGCATAATGGAGGTCTGCGGCACTCACACCCACGAGATTTTCAGGCTTGGCATAAGAAAGCTGCTCCCTGAGAGCGTTGAGCTTATCTCAGGTCCTGGCTGTCCTGTGTGCGTTACCCCCATTGGCTTTATCGACGAGGCTTGTATGCTCGCCCTTGAAAAAGGTGCGGTGATATGCACTTTCGGCGACCTTATAAGAGTACCCGGTACAGAAATGAGCCTTGCAGGAGCAAGATCAAAGGGTGCTGTGATAAAGACAGTCTATTCGCCCCTTGACGCAGTTTCATATGCCGAAAGCCATAGAGATGAGCAGGTGGTATTTCTCGCCGTCGGTTTTGAAACCACCACCCCATCAGCCTGCCTTGCAGTAGAAAAAGCGAAAAAGCTGGGGCTTGAAAACTTCTCTATTCTTGGTGCAAACAAGACCATGCCAAACGCTTATAAGGCTTTGGAGGGAAGTGCAGACGCATTTTTGTATCCCGGTCATGTCAACGCTATCA
>ERZ860590.552-NODE-552-length-29202-cov-3.508011_pt1 | contig 29202 bp, 34 predicted proteins | sample MGYA00509975_ERZ860590 | MGnify/ENA primary metagenome ERZ860590 (study PRJEB30046, sample SAMN00715250) | human gut metagenome | study: EMG produced TPA metagenomics assembly of the A metagenome-wide association study of gut microbiota in type 2... | reverse complement strand
TTTGTAAAAAGTGGACAAAATAAGCATTTTGTCTACTTTCAAAAGGCATAAAAAAAGTACTTTTTGTATCTTATATAATCTCATATTTCCGGTTGTGTCTCCATCATTTCCAGCTGCTGATTTTTAAGTTCATTTCCGATTTCCGATATATATTGATTTATATTTCCACCTTTTGTGTAGGCTTGTGCAATATCCTCAAGCTTCCATATCCTGCCGGTAGACTTGACCAGTTCACTTAAATTATCCAATACAGCTTCAGTTAGACGAAGTCCATTTTCACTAAGATCAGTCTTGAACTGCGCAGATGCCACCTGCACACGCATTTCAGTTAAAACTTCCGGTTCGCCTGCTGAAACACCACTATGATCATTCCACCTACCCTCAATATATTCTACGACATTATCAAGATAACTGCTTTCCTCTGCTGTAATGTTCCTGTTATGTTCATGCTGCAGCACTGTACCGGGATGTATATCGGGAGTATCAGTCATTCGGTATAAACATTCTGATTTCCTGTTTTGAAGAGAAATATCATCAAACACGCCCGACTTATATACCTTCTCAATACTCTCGACAATAGCATTAACTGTATTGTCATGCTGCAGCTTTGTTGTCATTCTTGGTGTAGTGCCAATTTCTTTCATTCTCTCATACCGTTCAATCGTACCAACATATGACAGTATCGGGGGCACAGCAATAACAGCAAGCTCCACATGATATCCTCTGCTCTTTAACAGCTCTGCTGTTCTTATTGGCACAGCAGATGTTCTAAGTGTACCTTCAATGATAAGATTATATTTTTCTCTTGAGAGCTCATCTATCAGTCTTTCTGTTACCTGCGACGAAAACTTCTGTGTATAATTCACATAATCATCACCGTATTGAGCATATAGCTGGTCGAAATGGGGATGTTCTTTTCTAAAATCATCACCCGATATCACAACTACGTTTTTATTTTGTCTCACGCATAATTGAGTTATTAAGCTTGACTTTCCTGCTCCTGGCTGTCCACCAAGTATTATTGCTTTCGGAAAATCCGCCGTATATGCTTCCTTTATTGCACAACACTTCAGACCGTTATATATTTCATCAAACTCAGATTGAGAAAAATCTTCCATTTCTCTCATATTTTTCACCTCAACCCAGCTTTTTCAATGTTTCATTTACCATTTGCAGTTTTCCTCTAACTATATAAGCATCTTTTAAATTATCAAGCTCATAAACATTCAGATAAATTTTTTCGACTTCTTCTTTTAAGCTTACTGCAAAATTGTCCATAGGGTTCTTATCAATATATCTTCTCAAATCTGCACGTATCCCGGCAGCAAACTCCCTAAGTACTTCTATCTCTTTAATAACCTCATAATCTGTCATATCAAAACCTCCTAAAAATATTTTATTCTTCTGTCATATCTCCCCACAAGACCACTTTATTAAACATTTGAATTTTATATGGTGCCTTACTTTTCTTCCCACACATATACATAAAATGCTTTGGTCATTTCGTTACTGTAATAATTATAACACGGAGTATGTGAATATGAAAGAAAAAACGCTAACTATATATTCTTATCCACTTTTACGCAGCCCTTCTCCTTAGGCTATTGATGTTATCTCTACCAACCACCTACGTGGATTTTTCATTAATTTTATAAACTTCCCCTTCCTGATATATGTTATATTCCCCATCATTTTCCACCTCCAAATCACAGTTGGTGCAAAATTCACAATCCGGATTCATGCATGATATAAAACCACACTCCATAGGGCACTCATCATCTCTTTTTGATCTGGATGACAACTTGCCGCTCTTAAGAATTTTATATACTTTGGAAAATTGATACAGGGAATGGTATTCCAAATTTGAACCACACACAGGGCATTTATTTAATATATCTTCCATGTGATATAACTCCATTCCATATTCAAAATTGATGTTTTCATACAATTCCCCTCTCTTCCCAGCCTCCGCCAAACATATCATACTGAACCTCCTGCTTGTAAAAATGGCTTTTTGTGTTTGGCGCAAAATAGAGCGCTGTCAGTAAATAAGCACAAATATTCTTTATTTTTGTAGTCACATTTTGCATTGAGGTTATTACATACTCAAGATGGCTGTCATTAAGCTTCAGGAATTTTGCCTTGACAAGCGCATAAGGGTAATTCTCGCCGCCTATTTTTATAGTCTTTCGGCTGACACAAACGGTATCACAAATAAGCTCATACAGTTCATCAAACAGCTCCCTATCCTGACCTGTATCATGCTTGATATGATAATCATATCTGATATTCTGCTTAATCTGCTCTATGTACGCTTCTACATCATCGATACTATGGACAGAGCTCACTTGAGATATATTTTTATCGCAGAGGTGAACTGAGTTCACTTGTAATTTGTCATTATGCAGAGGTGAACTGAGTTCACCCGATATGCCAATCCAATTTTTAATTTCCGAAATTCTGTCATTGCTGTTATTATCTGTATTATCTGATAGATGGATAGATGGATTAATATTATTAATATCAGTATAATTAATATTAATATAACTAGAGTCCAAATTTTGAACCTCCTGAAGTACAGAATTTGGATTTCCGGAAGTTCGATTTTTAGAATTGCAGAAGTCTAAATTTTGGACTTCTGGAAGTTCACTTTCTGGACTTCTGGAAGTTTTATTATTAGACTTCAAGAAGTCCAAATTTTGGACTTCTGTGGAAATATCGGTATTATCAGGCTTTTTTTCGTCATCCTCAATAGGACCAGAAGCACATGCTGTGACAAAATTTTTTACATAAATAATATCAGGTCTTCCAAGTCCCTGCCTTTTCTTCTCAATAAGCCCAATGCCTTTTCTATTATCAAGTTCAGACATAATCTTGGTGCAGGTTCCATGAGAGCACCCTAGATCATTCATGATTTCCTCAACTGTATAATAGATGTAAGCTCTGTTATCCTCATCAAACCATCTGTTTTTTACTGATAGCGACATTCTATCCAGCATAAGTCCATACAGGAGCTTAGCATCGCTGCTAAGCCCTTTAAACCGCTTGTCCTTAATTAACAGACGCGGAACACGGTAAAACGAAAACTGTTCCGCTTCAATTCCGTAATAGTAGTCAAAAACAAATCCTTCTCCCATGTTCATCATCCCTCAACATTCATGTTTTCAATTATAGCTTCATGTACACTGTTTTCCTGCTCTTTTATTTCCTGTTCTTTAAATGCCTCAGCCAGTTCCTCTACACACTCTCTTATTTCATCATTTGCATAGCCCTTACTCTCATAGAGCCTATGTACATCCGCTACGCTGTTATCAACTCCTGTAAGCTCATTTAAACGCAGCATTTTCTTAATTATATTTTCATCAGCGATGTAGCCATCCTCTGCGACACTCATACTTATAATTTTGCGATCCTTTTCAAGCAGTTCTTCCAGATACCGCTTATTCATGCTTTCAAGATTATTACATAATTTATTTACCAGCTGCATTGTGTCATTCAAATTTTCTATTTCTTTCATCAACTTTAACCTATCCTCTAATAATCCATGTGTGTTCAGTTGCTGTGCAATTTTTGTCATTGCGCAAATCTTGTCCCCAATGCTCTCTCCTTCATAGGTATTGAGCATTCTCTCTACAGATTTAGTAATTCGACATGTTATTTTTACCTCTCTCTTTTCACTTCCCTTCACACGTATCACATCCTCTCACACATTTTTCTATGTCAATATAACATCTAAAAAACCGGTTGGTATCACTATTAGAATAAACATCAGAAACACTCATTACGCTGAATTCCGGCATGTTCTGTACAAGCCGCTGAAAAAACGCAATATCTTCTCGTGTACCCATTAATCTGATCTTCAACATAATTAATCTCTCCCTCCCAGCATTGCATATAATTTTTTATTATATGTAACATACTCCGGATACCGGAGCTGTATCGCCTGCCAGAAGAAAGGCGCATACGAACAGCAAAACAACTCACTCACACTATAATTCTGGCATTCCTCTATTTTCCGCCTTGCGCATTTAACACTGGGCATTCCATCACAATACAGATTAAAAGCAATTCTTATCACCCTGGCACTTCCGCTTGTCACCCAACCTTCATGTATACATGCCGGTTTAACCAAGCCGCTTTTAAAATCATAAATCCTGTCTATGTGTTGTCTGGTATCTGCATTTATTCCTAAGCAGTATACCAATGCAATATGATACTCATCCTTATAACGCACCTGTGAAAGCTTCTCATAAAAGAAGCTCTCATGTGCTTCACTTATAAAACTTATTTTCTTTTCACTTTCTGTATTGTTCCTTGCTCCTATCGCTGTACCCATGTGTTTTCCTCCAAAAATCTTTATTCTTCTTTAAGCTGTTTTAAATTCTATCTTGGTAATGCAGTAAAATTACGATATTATAAGTCAAAAGATATTCGCCATAGATAAATCTATAAGGTAGCAAATAAAGTAAATAAAACTTTTATAATTTTGCCTATTCCTTTTTTTACTTTATGTGTTATAATATTGTCAATTTTGACTTTTTAACTATAGTATTGTTTCATTGATACATTTTAACCTTTTTTAGCTGTTTTACTATATTTTATATCACCACTTTTCATCACTTTTTTATGCTGTGCAGTAATTTTTCCGTATGCAATATAAAGCATTTTAAACACTCCCCGAAGTTTTAACTTTGGGGAGAATTATATCCATGGCGCTTAAGTTGCTCGCCACCTCCCAATTCAAGTTATTTTTTAGATTTTTATAACTTCCGGCAATACCTTAAATAGTTCTAATTCTTTATCTCTTGTTATGTCTGCATAGTAATTCATGGTTGTTTGTATTTTGGAATGTCCCATAATCTTCTGTACAAGCTTCATATTAACATCATTTTCACATAATCGTGTGCAAAAGCTATGTCGCAGAACGTGACAGGTAAATTTATTAAGCGGCTCCGGCTCACGTCCTTCCAGTCTGGCCGTCTGTTCTTCTTCTCGATTATAGGCAGCACATATTCTTTTAATTGCCAAATTTAAGTTCTGATCAGTATATGGCATACCATTCCTTGAAGTAAAAACAAAATCTTTATGACCATCCACATTCGCTTTACACCCCCCAAGAAGCTCCTGAATATCAAGTTCATCACGAATCGCATTTTTTACAAAATCAAACATTGGAATTATTCTATAATCCCCTGCTGGTGTCTTGGTTTCCTCAAAATAAAGTTTATATTTTCCCTCTTTATCTTTTTTATAATATTTCAACGCACCTTTGACGATGATAATATTTTTATCAAAATCCACCGATTCACGTAACAAACCTGTAATTTCACCCTCACGCATGCCTGTTCCAGCCATGACTGCAAAAATATTATACCAGTGTCGATACACTTCGCTTCCTTCAAGATACTTGAAAAAAATCTGTTGTTCTCTCTCAGTAAGTGGCTCTCTCTTTTGACTTTTCCATTTACATTCTCTCTTAATCTCACCATATACTCCATCTATAGGGTTAAAATTAAGCACCCTGTCTCGAACCGCCATTCTGTATGCTGGTCTTAGTATGCTGTCTATAACATTAAGTGTACCAACATCAATATCCCCTTCTTTTATAATTCTATAATAGAGACACTTTACATCTGAATATTTTACATCAAAAGCTCTATATTTGCCAAAGCTTTTTCGTATATGCTTATCATACATGTCCGTGTAAACCATATTGGTTGTACCTCGAAGAGCGAACTTGATTGATATGTATTTGTCGACAACATCATTAACCGTGAGTCTCTTTATAGTCGCGTAGTCAACTCCATCATATTTAAGACCTTTTATCTTATCCTCTTTCTCTCTTAACTCAGCAAGCGTATTCGCATATATGCATGGTCTACTGCCATCTGAAGCTTTATACTGATAACAATAGCTTCCATCTTTTCTTTCGTACTCTCCCTTATATAATGCATACCCCCTTGAATCTTTTCTTCTCCCTGCCATCCATTATGACCTGTCAGCAAATCTATGAATATATCTGTCCATTTCCTCGATGTTAATTAGAACCATTCCCTTAACACGATATACCGCATTTGCCTCCTTAGCCTCTCTCATAAGGGTGTTAGCCCCCATGCTGAATATCTCTTTTGCATCTGCCGGACGTGCGTATAGCTTTTTCTTTTTGCCTAATTCCATTTCAACTGCTTTAGACGCCATTATTAACTCCTTTCAATAAATCTCCATTATCTAAATCTATCCATATCAAAAAAAATAAAATGTAAAATAAGTATCGTGAGAATAAAAAAACCTATGCCACAACAAATGATACTAATACTATCCCATATGGGCTCGTTATACATAAAACCACTCCTTTCATTAGATTTCTGGTGTATCGCTCATTTCACTGATGTGCTGTAATTCCTGTGCCTTAAGTTCATCCCCTATCGCATTTATTAACTTATCTGTGCTGTGCGAACGATATTCATCAGATATTTCTTCAAGTGAAACAATATCGCCTCTGGACTCTAATAACGCTTTGTAATTTTCGATAAGTTTATGTGATAGAACAAAACCATAGTATTTTGCATTACGAAACAATTGTGATATTATCTGTTCCTGCTTGATTTTCTCAACAGCTTCGCTTGTAATCCATTCGGTCAATTCATGAATATTCCCTATATCTGCAACATCCATTCTGGTTACACATTTTACAATCCAGGCACATTCTCTTCTTAGCTCACTTACTAAATCATATACTTTTTTATCATTCATTAATTCATTTGAACAATACACCGACCCTTGCCTATGTTCAAATCCATGTTTTTTACAAAAAAAATCGTGTAATTCATTGTACGCTTTTGTGTATGATTTTTCTCCAAATACCTCTTTAAGAGCCTGCGTATTCAAATCAAATGTAAACTCTTTTCTGGCTTCTGTCATTAAATGCCTACTTTCTCCTTGCATGAAGTAGCAAAATCCTCTGATTCACCATATTCATTATGAAAATTCCATATTTCTACTCTTTTTAAAAAAGCAATCCACCCATTCAAAGCCTCATACACCATTCCAAACCGTGCATAATCATGCTCATCACCATTTCCAATATACACATGATTCCCCTCTTTCTTTGATATTCCACAATCCCTAAATATCCCATCAACTACTTTAATCAGATTATTCAGTGAACGCTGCTCTCTTTCGCTTTCGGCCTTTTTATAGCGTATTTCCATCTTCATAACAGCTTTCTTTTCATCGTCGATTGAATTTAAGAATGATACCATTTACTAACTCTCCTTTTCCTGTGTTCTGCCATCGATGAAGCTCACTTTCCGCACCGGGCTGAACTCATAGCTGACTGCAAGCATGTTATAGATTCTCTCCATCCAGTCAATAACATTATTGCCGTTAGTTCCAGGAAGCTTTCCTTCCATCGTGAGCTTGTACTCTAAAAGGTCTATAACATAACTCTTCAGGTGATTACGATACCTTGGATTCTTTGCCTCGTATGTCCTATATGTATTCTCCGGAATTCCCGCGAACTCTGCAAACTCCCTAACCGACATTCCTGTCCTTTTCCTTAACAGGACAAGTCTTTCATAGATCTCATCGCGCTCATCCTGTAGCATTTCGTTCACTAAAACACAATCTGTTGAAACATTCATATATCCGTCCCCCTTCCTTGTGATTTAATGATAGCACAATTGGTATGAAAACGCTACAATAATAGTGTCGACATTTATTACAAAATTGTCGACATCCGCGAAAAGCCCCATTTCATGCATGTTTCAGGGCATTTGACATTCATTGTAAAGACTGTCTTACACTGTCTGCGGTTATCATATCCGGATTGTCTGCAACCCCAAGAACATATTGCTCAGTGTCATATGATATAACCTGGTCCGCTTTTGAGCGGACTGCCAGGACTAAGCTTTTAGGCTGTCCTTCAACATAAACAATTGCAGCCACATTCGGATCCTCCGGAGGAATCATATACCATATATCTCTATTTTTCGATACAATGTCTTCCAGCGCGTTGTATATTCCCTGCTCAGCAAGTGTCCGACTGTATATGCCATTACTTGATACCTGAAATATATGCAGCCTTCCAATGATCCTGTAGGTATACCCGGAACGCCCTTTCTTAACATACTGAAAGCCGGCAATCATCGTATTTCCATCCGGCTCTATGCCGTATGCCTTCACAAACGCCTTCACCGCTTTTCTCAGTGCATCCGGATATACAAGATTCCTATACGTTTTTCCATCAGAATCCAGCGTATCTATATAACACTTCGTATAACCTTTTTCCGTCTGTTCGTATGTATCAGCATATTTAAGATATATAAATCTTACACCATCAGTTTCAAGTGACAGTTCACCTATCGGCTTTTTCATTTTGGCTATCCGCACATGCCTCATACGTTTGTAAACGGACTTTGAAAATGAATTCCTGCTTTCGGACTTTATATTATGCATTACAGCATCCGTAAAGGTATCAACATTGAGGCTTCTGATAAGCTCAGGCATTCCAAGCTTTGGCTCCTTCTTCTCCTTCACATCACCCTTTTCAGGTGCAGCACCTTCGACTATGACTTCTCCCTCCGGCAATTCCTCTGATGTCTCTTCCTGTTCATTGTCATCCGGATCGTTTTTTTCTCCATCGCTGAACGATCTTGGATTAAAGCTGCAGAACGCTGTTATCTCATCCGATGAATCATCATACATATACGCTGTTATTCTCCGGTTCCTGCCGTTCTCACGGTACCGGCAGCAATACTTATCATGTTCATAGTTGTTGTGTTCGGGATAGAATTTTAAATCCTCTGAAAGTCTGTAATATAGGTTTTTATCAAGCCTGCACCCACATCTTAGATACTCCCTCTGCTTTCCCTGCCGGCTGCGCAGCTTCTCTTTATCTTCCCTGTCAAGATATGCCGGGTATATTACAGAGCCATCCGACATGATAAATCTGGTGTTATACATTTCACATCCTTTCCTCCGGAAGTGAACTGAGCTCACTTCCGGACTTTCATCTACGTGAGGTGAACTGAGTTCACCTCACTCATATCACCTGCACTGCTCCATTTCCTGCAGCTGCAAAGTCTCCTGCGCCTTGAGTTCATTTCCTATGTTATTAACCAGTGGATCTGAGCTGCCCTCAAGATACTCCTTGGAGATTTCCGACAGAGCTGCCGGAGTCTCTCTTCCCCTTTTCTCCATCATATAATAGTAGTTTGACATAAGATATGCCGTTGGCTGATAGCCGTTGACCTCCACATCCTTTTTAAAGGCTTTGTAACACTCCTTTGAAAGCTCAAAATCATTAACCTTTTCAGGCATAAACTCCTTTAATAGCCCAAAGCACGCCTGCTCATACCCTTCAGGCAGCTTTTCATTAAGCATTGTACCGCCCAACGAACGCCACTTCAGCAAATCAGCTAAGTTTTCTCTTTTTTCATCAAGATATTTATAAAAATTTTTAGTGCTGCTGATATCATTATTTTTTACCATACACTCAATATACTCATTTACTTTATCACCAACTTTCTCTTTTTCTTCAACACTCTTATGCACCGCAACCGGCTCTTCAACCGGCTTAACCCATGCCATATCGTCAAAATTCAAAAAACCTCCATCCTTCTGTATATTAAGCAATGCATTTTTTCCACCAAGAGGCATATACGGCATGGTATTTCCGGCAAATGCCAGGTACCCCTTATCAGGGTGCATAAAGCAGTAGCCTTCCGGCATTGTATATCCAACGCTGTCTTTGAATTTAAGGTTTCCTGTAAGCTCGACAATCTCAAGTTCGTTATTAATAACGATAGTTTCGGGTGTCCTCATACCATCCACAGACTGTGTGCTGTTCTCCATCACCTCCTCTACATTATCATTTTCATTCTCATTCACCTTAAGCAGCTCTCCCTTCTCAAGCAGATAATCTGCAGCCCTGTCTGCCTGCCTGATAGCCTCAAACAGTACTTCCTGCTTTTGTTCTATCGCACTTATCCAGCTCTGCACATAGGCTTTATGATTCTTAAATTCTGCCGGCTCATACTGCAGCCCGATATCAGCACCGGTAAAGCATGATGATATCTCTGCCACAAGTTCCTCAACCGCATAGTCTGAGGTGTTCCTGATTCCGGACTGCACACGGTCAAGTCTGCTCTTTGCCCCTGTTGCATGTGACAGCTCATGCAGAAGTGTTGAATTATAGGCATGGTCATTATCAAACACTTCCTTTGGCGGAAGATGAATATCGTCATTCGTGACACTGTAGTATGCCTTGTCCGGACTGTCATTTAAAACCTTTATTGCCATGCCATCAATAATCCTGTCTATTGCCTCGTTCTGTGTGATGTTGTTATGTACCTTTACTTCCGGCGGAATCCCTTCAATGTCCTTTGCATTGAACACCATATGATATCTGCTGCGCAGTCCATAATTCTCCGGATTTTCAGCATTGTTATACTCATCCCATGGCACAACCTTGTGCGTGTATTTATCATAAGGCTGCCAGAACTCAACCATCTCTGCCCTGGCACCTTTCTTCAAGTGCCATCCCTGCTGCTGTATCTGCTTGAATGTAGCCCACCTCATATCATCGCTGCTCTTCTGGATTGCAGCAAACGTAAGGTTGAACCTGTTAATTCCGCTATAGACTGTGTGTGATACACAATTTTCCGGTCTGCCTCCGGAAACAGACCACTGTCTCTGCCAATGTTCCGGATTTTCTTTTAAAGAATCAATGAATTTCTCCGCTATCTGCCTGCGAAATTCCTTTGTATCCATATGCAATCTCCTCTCCGGCACTCTCGCTGTGTTTTAATAAATTTTGTACTTCAATATTGTCCTGATATCATCCAGTATGCTGCCCTTTACGTTATAGACAACATATCTTTGCTCCATGCCCCCTTTCTTATAGCCTATAACCTTTGTATCATTAAAACTGCTGTCAGTGCAGTAAAGTGGTACCGAAAATTCATGTCTATGCATAAGTGACAACCGGCTGTCTATTGTTGTTTTTATAAGTGTAGGAAGCCTGTCATACTGCGGATTGTAATAGTTCATGAGTGAACCGAAATCAATCTCAACCTCATCGACATATCCGAATGTATATATCCTCACCATCCCCCATTGCCCCGCTTTGAACTGCGTGCCCCCGGTTACGGCTTCTATGTATGCTTCCACACGGAAGTTATCTCTTTCATATACATATTCATCTGCATTTTCTACATCCCTGTACCCTATATCCTCCGCGCGTATAGCAGCTCCTGTCTGCAGGGTTCCGAAATCATACCGTGTTATCGGGATGGTCGCTTCATTGCCAAGCTTGTCCTTTGAGACTATACACATCCTGACCTGTTCGATGTTCTCTGCGCCGAGAAGGCTGTCATAAAGGTTAAAGCGGCAGATATAGGTTCCGGTGCCGTCATCAGGTGTGAAAGCAAGGTCAACACTGTTTGACGGGTCGGCGGCATCGCTTACCCGGAGAACATATCCTTCTATGCCTGCTATGTCATCATGCGGGTCATGTATGGTCATCACGGCATAAGGTGAATCAGTGATCGTGTCATTGTAAAGACCGAGGGTAATGTTATTCTCTGTGTATTCCGTCTTTCCGGACGGGGCGGTGTTGTCAAATACATATATGCCGTACACATGGCAGCTGTTGACGGTTGCGAGTGCGGAAGGGCTTACGGAGAGGCTGCCGCTGTTATCCATCACCTGGCGCACCCACAGGTAGTAATAGCCGTCCATTGAGGCACCAAGGTCCGGAAGTGAAGTGGTGAAGCCTGAAGGTGAGGAGGCGCTGCCATAGCTTTCCCATTCCGAAGGCAGGGCTGAGGCAGAAGCGGAAAAGCCGTACTCATAGGAATTATCCGTCCTCAGTCCTGAGCCGTGCTCCGTCACGGTTATGGTTATGTCGATGCTCCTTACAGCATCATTGTCCGCATCAGGATTTACGGTATGTGCCGGGGTTACATCTATCACGGGCGCGGAGGTGTCACGCCATGATGGATACAGGTCAATTACAGCTCCGCCGGCAGCTGAGAGGTTCCATTTCTTAATTTCACCGCCGCCTGTATAGTCGGAGAGAAGACTGTTTTTGTACCAGCCGCTTATGGCATATTCCGTGGTGCCCTGTCCGCCAGCGGTGTAGACAATTGAGTATGTGTCCGGTGCGGCAGGAAGAAGGCTTTCTGTATCGTAGGTAAACACTGCACTGTAGTACTCATTTTCCTTCCATGTCCATCCCGAAGCAGTTAATCCACTGTCGGAAGGCTTTACAAGTGTTCCGAGTGCCTCATCCGGCACGCTGCTGTGGAGTCTCACCTCGTATTTGACAGGTGTCCATTTTGCGAATGCTGTCTTGTCGCTTGTATAATGCCATATATCATCACCATTAAGCCTTGTGCCGCCTGTGTAGCTTCCATTCACTATCGTGCCGTCTACGCACCAGCCCTCGAACACCCAGCCTGTGAGCTGTGGCTCGGGAAGTCTGCCGATGCTGCTGTCAAAGGTGACCTTCCGTGATGCTTCGTCAGCTCCGGTGACGGTTCCCGTTGCATTGCCCGGCTTGCTGTAATCGAAGGTGAGCGTGTATTCCAGCGGTTTCCACTGTGCGTACAGTGTGGCGGTTCCGCCGGGGATGAGCGTGAGGTTCTTTACAACTGCCTTATCTCTGTAGTTAGAACCATTGTCTGCCGTACCGTCGGCACTTCTGTTCCAGCCAGCGAAAGTATAACCAACTCTTGAAAATCCGTTTGCCGGGAGTGCCTTACTCTCATCGTATGTAAATACCTCATCGGACATGCTTCCTGTTGCCTTTGTGCTTCCGCTGTCATTGTCATTCTTTTCAAAATGTACTGTATACGCTCCCATATACTCCCACTTAGCCACCGCTGTGACATTACCCCTGTAAATCCAGTTTCCGTTAGAGCCAAAGTAAGGTGAAGCCTTTGTCTGCCCGCTGTTGTCAGTATAGGTGAGAACCGCCTTTCCATTGACATCATATAGTGGAACATCGGTGCAGATTATGTTTCCATTTGTGTCATATTTTAAGCTGCCATCTGTATCGGTCTCAGCCGCATACCAGCCACAGAACTTATAACCATAGCGAGTAGGAGCTTTGACGGAAACGTTGCCATACTTTGGATTAGATATATCTACAGCACCATCTACCCAGTTACCCGAACCATCTGCATGTAAAACGTAAGCTTTCGCCTGTTTGCTATCTTTATAAGTATGCAATGTATATACTGAGTTGTCAGCAAGTGTTCCGCCGTTGGCATTGAACTGTACTGTGTTATAAAACACGATGCCGATGATGGCATTAACATGCTGTCCGTAGCCTGGAGCAACGCCTGTACTTATCAGGTCTCTATGGTTAGCTGCCGCTTCTGATTTATCATCCTGTGTTATGTCATAAAAGCTTCCGTCATTTGTATTCAAAGTCTTGGTTCCTTCAAAGAGAAAGATGAACTCCATGCCGTTCTCACCCATGGTCTTGGTGAACACAAAAGACTTGTTGTTCTGGAAAGCCTCATGGTCACCAATGGTTTCCCAGGTCTGATGCGATAACTGGGTATTGATTGTAGGGAATGATTCATATAGGAAGTCCCACCAGCCAATGTCTGTATCATTTTCATCATATCCATTCTCAGTCCACTTACCTGTAACTCCTGTCATGGATTTATTATAGCTGCCAATCCAGTACATTCTTACATGCTCTTCCCTGAGATTAGCAGGTCTGTCGCTGTCACTGTAGTGTGTAATCTCCGGCTGGGTAATAAGAACATAGTCAACCAGATCCGACTCCGCATAGGTTAACGAATACTCATAGAAATACTTGTTGGTATCAATGGACTCAAGACCTGCCAGAGTGTTACTGAGAACACCCGGATATACTATCTTTGTCATGACACATTCTGTCCTGCCACTAGGATTGTTCTTCTTATCAGATTTCCAACTATCTAAGTCTGCCTGAACTGTATCCATCTTATGCCGCCCCGAAGAATCATAATGTGTACTATACAACGGGTCATTTGCGTCATTATGATAGCAGTGAATTAACTGAATTGTTATTGTTGCAAGCTGACGTTTGTCTCCAAAAGCAGGATTATCATTATTCCAAAACGCAGATATATTTTCTATTCCAATACCTGTAATAAACAAAATACAAGTAAGCAGGATAACCATAACTTTAGCAACATAGTTTTTCTTTTTATTCATAGGTACCTCCTTATGAAAAAGTTTTATTTAAATATGAAAGAAGTAAAATTTTTCTACATACAAAAAGACGTATGTTTTGTCTACATACGTCTTAAACATGAGAAAATATTTTATTAAGTAAGTTATTATTTATAAAGGTAGCCATGCATTACGAAGCCTTCGGCATAATCGCCAACACCTTCTAAAGCATCACTATACCCAAATGCATCACTTCCTTCTTTAGCACCCATCCAATTAAACTCGACTGTGAAGTACGCTTCCAGCGACCCATCATGCTGACTTCCCCTAGTCTGATTAAGAGGGATATCCGGATGCTCATCATACCAGCTAGGGAGCGACTTCTTGGTTCCCTCGGCAGTCACCGTGTCGGTCACGCCGCATACTGAACAGGTTGCTGTCTTGGTGCCGTCCTTCTCTGTTGTGGCATCATTGTTATAGACATACTCCCCGAAGCTGTGTGCTGTCTTGGCAATAGGCTCTGTGTAGCTGTGACCGCATGCACATGTGTAGGTTGTAACACCTTCCTCTGCACAGGTGGCTGCTTTTGTGACTGTGGCTGTGTAATTATGTACATGAGCCAGCTTAGTACCGGATGCAGTTCTTGTATTCTTCTCTCCACAGATGGAGCATACTGCAGTCTCTGTACCGTCTGTCTGCTCGGTCGCATCGTTGTTGTAGGTATAAGCTCCGAAGATATGTCCGGCTGCTGGGATGCTCTCGGTATATGAATCTCCGCATGAGCACTTGAAGGTCTTGATTCCTTCACTTGTGCAGGTTGGCTGCTTTGTGACGGTCTCTGCATAGCTGTGGGTGTGAACAGGCTGTGTAGCCTTCTCTGTAGCCTTCTCTGTAGCCTTTTCAGTAGCCTTCTCGGTCTGCTTCTCAGTAACCTTCTCAGTTGGTGCCTGAGTGGTGCTTTCCGTTACCTTCTCGGTAGCTTTCTCTGTCTGTTTTTCAGTTGGTGCCTGTGTTGCGGCTGTTGTGGACTCCGTTACCTTTGATGTTGTGGTCTCGGTTACGGTTGCAGCTGCCTTTGTGGTCTCGGCATTAGTTGTTGCGGCTGTTGTCACTGAGCTGTCGCTGCCCGCCTTTGTGGTCTTTTCGCTATCCTTAGAGGCTTCGCCTGATACGTCACCTTCGCCGGACTTTTCGGTGGCATCAGATTCCTTTGTGCCGGTATCTTTGCCTGCACCGGTATCCTTTGAGGCATTGCCACTTTCCTTTGTAGTCCCAGTTTCCTTAGTATTGCCGCCCTTATTTGTGGTGCTGTCCTGCTTTGTGGATGCCGCCTCAGTGCTTGTCGATGTGTCGGCTGGCAGCTCCGTACCCACAGGAAGGGTATCTACAGGGGCGAATGTTTTGCTGCAGGCGGCGGTCATAAGGGTTACGGATGTTATGACTGCGGCTGTAATAAGGCGGTTGAAGCTATATCTTCTCATATCTAATACCTTCTTTCTTTCGCATTATGTATATTTTCTTCTATGAGTATATTATAACATATAATTACAAATTCCGCTACAAAAATAGTGTATACATTTTTGCTATTTTGTCGACATTTCATCTATTAACAAATAAAAAGGCGTATGCATTTTAAGATTTATACATATGAGCATTTATTGTTTGCTTCGAATATGTTATAATGTTAATATCTGTGGCAAATATGGGTAGATAAGGATTTAATGTAATGGAAACAATTTGCTCTATAGTTTCTGCTAGTGTTGCAGTCTTAGGACTTGTTTACACAATTTACAGAGACTTTAAAAAGAAATAATGTAATTCATTCTTTTCTAAGTAACACAATATGAGTATCTGCTTGACAATGTGAATTTGATGGAACGGCAGAAGACTAGTCACCTTCCGCTACACAACCTATAACCAAAATCCTGTATTTTGCAATGTTCTTGAGGTATAGCAAAGTCAGGTAGAGAAAGTATTCGCTTGACATAAGTCTATCAAGTAGTATAATAATAAATAGAGCAAATAAAATAAGTCCATTACAAACACCAGCCTTATCGTGACATTACAATCTGACTAATTGTGTATGCCTTAAAAATTACAAAAGGAAAGAGGTTCGTATGGCAGGAGAAAAGCATCGTAGAAATACGGTGCTTTTTTTCTTATGTATGACTTTGACATGCTCTTTTTTACTCCATATCCTATTATAATTTAAGACGTATCAATATTCAGTTGTCAAGGAACCCTTGCAGCAACCATACACTGCATAATTCAAAACGCAGAGGTGAACTGAGTTCACCTCAGGATAAATACTTCCATAAAAACATTACAAAATATGTAACAGTCATAGCCGGAGCGAATGCTCCCTTCCAAACCGGAACCCGGTGCTTAACCATTCCTATCACGTTTTTAACAATCATATACACAGCAAATACCATACCGGTAACAGACAGATAACTCACCATATACTCATTAGGACTTATTCCCTGGTTGTATATGTGAAGCATAATAATAAGAAGAAGTTCCATGTCCCCGATAGTATAAGCCCGTATCAGCATTGCTGCGGCTATCAAAACGGCTGGAAATATCATTACACTCAATGGTATATCAAGATATGTCCTATGCACAAGGCAATATGCCACTTCCATAACCGCCAGCAGCCTTGGCAGCATCAGGTACAGATGCTGCTCAGTGATGTCTGTGTATGACTGCATGACGAGCACAGACCATAAAACCATTGTATATTTATCAAAAATAAAACTCCCCACGGCAAGTGCGGAAGCCGCCCCTGCCATACAGATATTGTTTTTTACAATAAGTTCTCTTTTTGCTGCTTTTGACAGGATTATCATGACAGCAACTGCCACCGCCGTATTGATAAGATATCTCCTCATCGGACTTTCTTATCAATTGACGGCATCTCATATTCCGGCATGCCGTCATTACCATCCGGCATGCCATCATCTGATGCCGTTGCTTCTTCCGTTGTCTCCATTGCCTCAGTTGTCCCAGTCACACCACTATAATCCTGTTCTTTGCTGCTATCAGTTAATGATTCTTCGTCATCTGTCACTGTTACATTCTCCATACTTTCATCCACATCATAAAGATACCTTCCGACACGCAGTGTGCCCTCAGAGACTGCCGTATTAAATTCCTCCTCCTGCTCTGCCGGAATAATAATATTAATTATCATCGCTGCCATCTCTGAATCACCCTCAGCCGCAGTCTCTCCGGAAGAACTGAAGGTTCTTGTTATGTATGCGTGGCTGCATATCTGCTTTGTCTCTGTGACCTTCTCGCCGTTGACCGTATCAGTCTTGACAGACCATATGTTAATGAAATCTCCGGTTCTCAGGACACCTCCTACAAACTGCGACAGGCTGGAGGCATTGATTGATACCTCGATTGGATTGTCAATACCCTTAATCCTGTCATCGACAGTTGAAAGGCTTGTTACGGTGACAATCTCATTTTTCTTGATTGTCCTGTCTGTTATATATCCGACCAGCTGTGTATCATGTGTAATACAGCCGTCCGGTATTACCGATGCGGGTCTGTCCTCGATGGCGAAATAATCGGATATGTTAAGCACCGTAACCTCAAGGTTGTCAGGCACCTCCTTAACGGCAACATATACCTGTGTTTTATCATCAGCATTGACGATTGAACGCTCGATGAATATCAGCAGGACATACAGCACTGCTGTTACTATGATGCCGTAAAGTACAGCCTTTGCCGATATTCCCTTTGGCTCCTTCACGTCTCCGCCATCATGTGTTTTCTTTCTCTTGTAAACAACATTTTTCATCCTTCATACCTCTTAATCTGAATCTAGTCTGCAATGCTGATAAGCCTCGTGAGTGTGTAATCATCTTCAAAATACTCCGGCGGCATGCCTTGAAGCCATAACGGCTGTGACGCAAGCCTGAAGCGGAAGCCAATCTGACCGTATACGGATGTCTCTTTAATTTCAATCACGGAATCATTCGCATTGACGTACACCGGTTCGTTAAGGCTGTGCCGTATGGCATACCCACGCCCATTATCAAGACCTATCTCCGTTATGTAAAACCCATTTTCGTCCTCAAAATAATTGTAAACCCTGAATCCCTTTATGCTGACCGCCCCAATGATACCGATATCAGCAGTGGCATTGTAGCCATCATCCAGTCTCAGACTGGCTTTCAGGCATTCGGTGAAAAGCCTATATGAGTTAGCGAAATAATAATCCATGGCAGAAGGATCATCTCCCTCCTCCTGTATCATCACCTGTCCTGTCCTGCCAAATGCGGAGTAATTAATTACCCCGCCGGCAAGAAGTGCATCCGTAAGTGACGTATCTATTTTTTCATAATTGATCTGTATGAGCTCCCTGCGGTACATAAAGTTGGACAACAGCACAAGAAAGACCATTACCACAGCCACCATCGGCAGCAATGCAATACCGTCTTTTTTCTTATTGAACATAAGCCGGACTGGTGAATACGGCACCTTAGTATTTAGCCGTGGATTTTTGATAAATCTTGAAATCACTTGTGTCATCCCCCCTTATGAACTCAAACAGGTTCTTCATTCCCACAATGTTTGTCATCTTTATACGCCCCGTCACTGAGAGTGTTACAATATTGCCATATCCAGCCGGGGACAATGTAGTACCTGCAAATGATATCTGCTCAACCCCCATGTCCGTAAGCTGCTGGGTAAGTGCATCCCTCGCTGACAAAGACAGATACCCCTCAGCCTCCATCTGCAGCATAAAGCTCCGCTCTATCCTGCTCTTTTTAATTGCAAGATTGAGATTGGCGTATGTAGTAACCGAAAATATCATCATTGCCATAAGTAAAACCAGCGCAACCATACAGCTTACAAAGTTTCCAACACCCTTCTTTTTTACAGTCCACAATTTTTTCATCATAATTTTAATTTAGTGCCGACTTGGTGTTTGTAGTGACAAACGTCCAAAGGTCATTCAGATATGTTAATGCCCCTGTCTTATATGCAACGGCAAGTGCTATAACAACCACAATCAGAATAATTTCTGCAACAATGGCACTGCCCTGCTTCTTAAGCTTCGGAGCATATATCAGTGCAAGAGCCTCTGCCTCCTTTCTCATAATGTAATTCTTAAAATTCACTGCAGCGTTTCTCATTTTTTTCTTTTCCTCCCTAAACATGTTATCGTGTTAATAATTTAGCCGAATCCGCTATGCCGAGAACGAATGCATAGCCTAAAACGGCAATGGCGGCAAATGCTATGACCGCCGTACTCACAGCAATGAGCCTGTTTATCCTTGTACGCTCACTGCTGTTATAGCTCTCCTGCAGCTTATCGAGACGTTTTTTTATGTCACTTAGCAGACCGGCAACTGAGCCGGTATCTGAAAGCTGTCTGACAAGCACAACAAGATTGTGGATATTATCGTTGTCGAACTTGCTGTCAAACATCTCCATTGACAGGACCAGATTATTTGTCGAGGCGATATCACCCGTGAGATCCATGAGTGCCGCCTTGAGTCTTGGATGCGTGGTGACCCGGTAGGCATCTATAAGGACATGGGTGATGTACTCCCCTGAATTTATCTGAAGCAGCATAATATCATATATATTCATAACGCTGCTGAGCATCTTTTTATTGTCATCTTTATTTTGCTGCTCTATGAGCTTGTCCGGTATTATATAACCAATGAAAGCTAATACTATGCCCAGAGGAAAGTTAAACATCATTCCGATTATAAACCCCGCTGTAAGAGTAGCTATCTTATATGTTAAATATACCAGCGGTGTAACTGTACCGTGTGTATAATAGGTTACCCCGAGCTTGTTAAGTCTCTGTGCCTGATAATTGTACGATAATGCACTGTGACTCTTATTATGCTGCATCGCATTGACAATCTGCAGTTTTGCCCTTTGGTATGTACTGCGAATTGCTCCATACATGTACCTTTGAATAAATACAAAAACAAGGACGCATAACACAATGGTTACTCCCGTTACCATATATAAATAATTATTGTCGATAAACCGTAATATTTCGCTCATTCGTGCCCCCGCTTCTGTGATGCTATGAATGCTATGTAAAATGCTGCCATAAGTGCTGCGGCACACATCACAAGTATGCTTCTCCCGGCAGGCGTGCCCCACATGCTGACAAAAAATGGGATTACATCATAATCAAGAATACCGATAAGCGCCATCACAACGCACAGTACCCCACATATAATCAGTACGATTATGTCATGTCTTCCGTTACGGTATATTTCCTCAAGCATCCTGGCATTTCTTGTTGCCTCGTCAAGCTGGCTGCGGCATTCGGTTATGATGTCTTTATAGTTGGCACTGTGCCGTGAAGAAAGCTCAAGGTTTCTGACAAGCTTCTTAAAAAAAGGGTGCTCAATGCTGTCTTCAAGCTGCCTTAGCACCTCCGGACTGTTTCCGGAGCTTTTCGACTGTGTCACAGCGAAAAATACCGCGTCTTTTAGTGGGCCGGTAAGAACAGGTACACTTTTTTCCAGAATGCTCATAATGTCATCGGTGGCACCTGCGTAAGCATCAATTGAATTGATAAACGGTACAAGCTCATCTTCAACCTGTTCGTACCTCCTCTGACGACAGCTATTAAAATACAGTTCCATTGCCAGAACAGTCACACAGGCAGCCAAAGCTCCATATATCAAGCTGCCGCCTATTAAAGATACCAGTACAATACTCATTGTTATGACAATCACGGATATAACAAGATACAGCTCTGTTGTAAGTATTGGATGTTTGGTCTGGATTCCACTGTATCGTAAATTCTCATCCATGTGGTTAATCAGCCCCTTCTTATTAGCAGTGCCGTACATCTGCATTATCTGCTTTTCTGACAGCCTTCTTTTTTCTCCTGCTGAATTTAATTTTTCATATATTGTTATAAGACTGCTTTTTATCAGTCTCCTGCCTGCCATATACCGGATTGCCGCAAACACCATAAATGCAGTTCCACAAAGGATAAGGCAATGCAGGACTATTATTACAGGCTTCATCAATGCACCACCTTTCCATCTTTGCAAAGATACTTAAAATCAAGGCATTTCTTGTCAGGGTTCCAGATGCACTCCGCCATTTCAATAAGTCTGTATTTCCTGATGAAAATGACATTTTTAAGACTCTTTAACATATACAAAATTTCTTCATTGGTCATGTCGGACACTCGTCTGGTATAATCACATAGTCTTATGTATGCATCTTCAACTGACTCAGCATGGGTCGACGCATAACAGATGGCACCTGTATGAGCAGCACTTAAAAACTGTCTTGCCTCTGCACCCTTTATCTCACCAAGTATTATCACATCAATATCCATTGTCTGAGCCGCTGTTACCATGTCACCGAGCGAATAGTTAATCTTATTTTCGCCGCGTCCATCAATAATATGGTATCCTCCAAAATTGCGTTCCTTTGCCGAAAAAAGCTCCTCTGCCTCCTGAACGCAGAAAATTGAATACTGCTCAGGTATTGTCTCAATCATTGAGTTTATGAGTGTTGTTTTTCCTCCCGCATTTTTTCCGCAGATTAAGAAACCTTCTCCGGCTGCCTGCTTCTGCTTAATAATCTCTGCCATCTCATCTGTCAGCATCCCCTCAGCTATCAGGGTATCGAAGTCTTTCTTCTGCTTCGGATGCTTTCGCATTTGGATTGTTGTTGTCCTGTTGGATGCGAGGAGCTTCGTTACAGCTGTAAATCGTAATATGTACTTGTCATTGGACCAGTCCGTCCACTTCTGAACACTGTTGTTCATGCTGAGGCTCACATGGTTTCTTAAGCTGCAGCGTTCAACGAACCTCTCATAGTCTGATTCATCCTTAAACACAATATCCGCTTTGTACCGTATTCCCAGCTTCTTAACATAAACTCTGTCTGCATCATATATGACTATGTCCGATATGTCCGGGTCATCAATAAGTGGGTCTAATATATAGTAGCCCCAGATAAATGAGCTGAACCCTTTATAAATTCTAGCTGTACTCTCATCATCATCTGACGTATACCGGTTCCTAATATATGCCTTTACTTCCTCAGCGAATTTCTCTTTATCAAGGTTTCCGCGCTCAACCATGTTGAGCCTTGCAACATTATTTCCGGATGTAAAATATCCAATGACCTTATCTGTTATCTCTTTCTCCGGAAGAGCATACTCTTTTTCCTGATTTGTTATCTCTGATTGTTTCTGTTCTTCCGCCTGTGAAAAAAACTTTGACATTTTCACTTAAGCAGTCCCTCCTTCCTTATATAATTTTTCAAAATGTCTCCGCCTGAAACTCCATGCGCTGCAGATTCACACATTCATCGCCTATGCGTTTTATATAGGTTCCGGCAAGTTCACTTATGCCATCCGGCAGCTTTTCTCCATCTATCTGTTTATATACTGCACTGATATCCTTAAGGCTCCATGACTTATTGGTCTCATAGTTGAGAAGCTTGATATTCTTAACCATATAACAGCTATATCCATAACCGCTGTTTTCAATATCATCCTTAATCAGCTTTGACCATACATCCTCATATAGTCTGCTTTCTGATTTCAGCTCTTCCGGTGAAATCAGCTTATGTCCCTCCGGTACATTGCTTTCAGCCTGCTCACTTGTATCAAATCTTCTTGGTGACAGGCGGCATACCATACCGCTTATATCATGCACCCCGTAGATTGTATAATATTTTCCGCCGGCATCCTCTTCGCCTGTTATTGCCGCGTAGGGTGTCTTCTTAGGTATCTCATCCTCAGGATTAATCCTGTAGCCTTTGCCGGCATACAGTATATCCTTGCTCATTTCCCTGCCCTCTACCAGAACTGTCCTTACATTCGAGTCTGACAGCCATTTACCGGCATGCTCCGTCTCATCCGGTGTCTTATGCTCACAAAACTCTGCCTTAGGTGCTATGCGCCCTCTGCCATTATCTTCATAAGTAATCCTCACATATCCGTCATTCCTTGAAAGCATGTCATTGACGGTTTTACCTGTTGAACCACATACAAGTGAAAGCTCCTGCGATGTATAGTGCCGCTGTCTTGAATAATCGCGCTGCCTTGGCAGCTCCGCTATGTATGGCTGGAAGAATTCCTTCTGTGACAGTTCATGTGGTATATACCATTTCTTAATATATGAATTGAACCTTGCGCCTTCTGCTTTCAGGCTTTTAATCATCTGTGAATATTCCTCTTTATCAACATGGGGCAGCGTCAGATATACGTTGGAAATATCATATCTTTTGGCAATGTCAAATTTACGAAAATCAATATATTGTCCTTCTGTTTTATTGAGCACCCCGATATTGACATTGGTATATGCACTTATCTTGTCTGAAATCCTTGCCGCTTTGTCAAGAACGGCATCTATGCTGTCACCATAAACAACCTTTGTTCCCACCTCTTTGTTGTCTCCTGATATGAAGCCTTTATATGGTTCGTTATGTATATTTCCGGTACTTGGCATATCCCCCTTGAATTCAACTCCGAGAAGCTCCAGGCATTTTTTAACTTCATCCCGCAAATGACCTGTATTCTTAATATCCGTATCTATAACCGTCCGGCCAATAACGTTGAATCTGTCCTTTGCCGCTTCTATAGCCTTATCCTGTTCACGCAGATATGCTTTAAACTCTGCCTCTTTTTCAGCCCGCTGCTCAATCAGGTCCTCTCTTTCCTGATTGATGGAATACATCTTCTTAATAAGCTCAAGACATTCATCTATCTGTTTTTCTTTTTCCATACACCAAATAACCCCCTCTTCTTTTTGTCCGGCTGTTCGCTCCTATCAAAATAATCACCGCAGAGCTGTTCACACAGCCCATTCTCAACCGCTGTAAAAGGATCCATTGTCACCGGAGCAAAAAATACATTCTTAAGCTCCGCCATTCCGTTCTTTATATCATCCCGGTACTTTTCGTCTGTAAAGTTGAACAGGAAATTATATCTTGTAAGATTTTCATGTACTACCCTTGAAAAAACTGCATTAAGCGCATCAAGCTCCCATGGTTTACTCCCTGCAACAATTACCGGAACCTCACATTTATTAAATGTGATATCATCCATATCATCAAAGCTGCCAAAATCTATAACAAGAAAGTTATATGCCTTGGCCATTATTGAATTGACCTCCGCTGCCTGCACAGATGGATAATAATCTATTCCATTGACAGAGAAATGAAGAGCATCCTCAGACTCCTCATCATAGGATTCCTTTATGTCTGCAAAGACCGGGGCAGAGGACATCTCAAGCAGTGCAACCATATAGCCGCTGCGGCGCAGCGTATTGGCAGTGACAATGGCATTATGGGTTGTCCCCACTCTTGCCCGGCTTCCGGCAAAGCCTATCATCACACGGTTGGCATTCTGCTTCTGTTTAATCCGCACCTGTTTTCCTTCCGTCTTATCATCCTGCGGCTTTAGATATCTTAGCGCATCCCTGTACTGCTTGCCTTCTGTTACACATCCGGTAAGCTCATCCTTAATCTCCACAAAATCAGTCGCAGTAATGATGTCATATATGCCCATCTGCACACATTTGATTAAAAGTTCGCTTCCTGTCCTAAGCTGCGTTGCCAGAATAATTATTCTCATCTGTCCATACATAACCTTTACGGTCTCAAGGCTTGATATAATTTCCGTATCAAGATCAAGCACACATGACAGATCAATAATCATCATGTCCACACCTGAGAGATTATTAATCTGTTCCTTTATGTATTTGCTGACATATATCTCCGATATGCTATCACCGCCGGCGATAATCTGTTCTGTCTCATGGAGCACTGATGTAATTACTGCCTGATATGTCGGAGATGTAATATAGTAGACCATCTTCACATCCCACCCTTAAAAAAATATTGTATGACGAGGCTGACAATTGAAAGCGCCACACACACCACTATTGTCATTAAATTCTTATTATGCTGTTTATTCTCCATCTGTGTTCTCCTCCGCGTCCTCCTTCTCAAATGCACTTAAATTCTCGTCAATCCAGCCTGACACCATTTCTGTTACATTGAGGTATCGTTCGGTATATTCTGACAGCTTCTCCTCAGATAACTGCCATTTGGTAAACATCACACCCGGAAGTTCTTTATATGATTTAAAGGTCATGGTGATATGATAATCCTCACTATTATCATCCGGCTTTTCAGTGCAGGACGTCATGGCTGCAAGCATATCCTTTATATCATCCTTTTTAGGTGGCTTAATGCCATCTCCATCAAGCATACTTTTTATTACCCGCACATGATAATATGCAAGTACAGCACTTACCGGAAATTCATCCATTTTAATGATGACATTGACATGGCATACCTCCCTCTGCTCTGTCTCCTGAGTCTCCGTTTCCTGCTCACCGTCTTCTCCCTCTGAGCCGTCATCACTTTCTTGAGCATTCCCTTTATCACCTGATGTACCGCCTGGTTTTGCTGACGGTCCGCCGGGTTTCGTTGACGGCTCATCAGGGTCATATAATGTCATTTCATCTGATTTTTGGTCACGGTTTTTATTTCCTATAATTAACTGAGGCTTTTTTGTTACCTTCCGTGATTCAGTTTTAATCTCTTTCTCTTCTGAGGGATTCTGCGGTTTTTCCTTTGGAACAGTCTCAATGGTTGTGTGTTCCTTTTCTACTTCCTTTTTCCTGTCATTCAGATGTTTTTCATATTCGCTTATGTATTCTTCATACCAAGATGTAACCTTAATGACAGTATCCGATGTTTTATAATTTTCCACGTCAAAATCCTCTCCACTGTCCGGATCAAAAAAGCCATCCACAGATGAGGCAGCACCTATCACAGGAACCAGCAGCAGGAAAGGTGCCATCATAACAAGCACAATTGCAATCAGTGCTTTCTTCACTATCTGCCGCCCCTCTTTCCGAACATTTCAAGCATCTCGTTGCTTACCTCAAGCCTCATATCAAGTCTCACGCTGCCGGCAAATAATATTCCGACTCCTCGGCTCTTTGAAGCAAGTATTGTCTGCTCCCCTTCCGTCAGATTGAACAAATCCACCGTCTCCTGAAGGTTTTTACCATCTGTTCCCATAATGAACCTGTAGCATGAATTATCTATTATAGCCTGTCCGAACCTCTTTACAGCAGGATCGAGAACGTCCACTGCCGAATGTGTTATAAACATAAGTCCGGCCTCATATTTTCTATCTCTTTTTGAAACATTCCTCACGAACTTCATTAAATCCGGATAATCCGGGTCTACAAAGAGATATCCTTCATCAATTCCGAAAATAACTTTCTGGCTCCTATCCTTAGACATCTCGTGCCATGCCCAGCTTGTGAGATTGAAAAACTGTGCTCTCTTGACATTCTCATCAAGCTCAAGCAGCTTTGAGCAGTTAAGTACAATAAAATCGGATTGTGGATTTATGGTTGTCGGTCCATTCCATATAAACTGATCCGCACCATATGCTATTGAATACAGCAAATCCTTAAGCCTGTCATATACCGACTGTTTATATTGTGATAAGTCCGGCTTTTTTGATTTTTCCTCAACCTTATCATATAAATCACGGATTACCGGATAGTCCTCCGGCTGTAAAAAAGCAATCTCTGTATCCCATGTGATATGAAAATCACGATATACCTCAATAATGCATTCCTCCAATGCCGTTTTTATTCCGGCATCGAAGCTCTCAGCACCAAAATATAATTTAAAAAAGACCCTCAGATTCTGAATATGAAGAGCCAGATCAGATATTCCCATCTCCTCACCGTAAACCATATAATCGTTAAGATTCTCTCCGTCATTGAGATCATCCTCTGTTATTCTCGGCGAATACCTCACCTGCAGGGGATTGATGCGTCCTGTGGAACCTCCGGCACAGTCAATGACATCACCGTTTATATCCGGATGGGCAGCCAGGTCAACATACTCCTCCTCCGGATCAAGAGTAATTATCTTTGTTCCAAAGGAATACTCACAGGTCTGTATCTTCTTGATTGCTGTTGACTTTCCCGAACCTGGAAGACCGCTTATAAACCAGTTGCTGTTCACCCTGTCATTGCTTCTTATCCACTGATTAAGTATCACTACACGATTTGTTCTTGATGTTCTGCCAAGCCAATATCCACCCGGGTCATTTATGCCGGCATTCGCCATTGGAAATCCTCCAAGAAATGTTGATATCGGCATGTTGCGCTCACCCATACGGGCAACCTGCTGTGAAGGGATTCCATATGGTGCCATACATTTCATTGCCTGCAGCTGTTTATACTTAAGGTTGAGCAGTTTACATTGAGCAACTGCCACAGCACCGGATACGCGCTTTATTCTGTCCTCAAGCATGCGGCTATCTGTGTGGCGTATGTAAAGCATTATATTTACGTAGCCCACAGGTTCTTTTTGGACAGCAATTTTCTGAATCAAGCCCTCCAGGTCCTTAATTGCCTTGTCAATCAACTGCTTATCAGATTCAACCTTTGCTGTTGTTCTGTCTCCTTTCAGCTGTGCTATTTTTTTGTTGTAAACATCAATGAGATTATCTGCATCAGTTCGCCTGAACTCTATTGATGTTATGGTTCCTTCAAGCTGGCAGAGTGCCGCCAGCCAGCCATATTTGATATTTTCGGCCGGATATCTTGATATGCAGTAAATCTTCCCCACATTTTCGCCTATATTGGCATGCGTGCTGTCATAATCTATTCCTGAAGGAGTAATTATGTTCAAAATGTGCTCGTTTAAATCTGATGTTTCCTTCAGTTCCACGGATCCTGTTGCTGTATTTTTCTTTTTGGCAAAAATCTGCATCATTACAACCTTCCTATCTGTTCATAAATCAAATTATTTACAGGAACATCATATACAGCCTGCACGGCATTTCCGTACAGCGCACACATTTTAATAATTTCCTGTTCTCCCAAAATCTCTGTTCGTACACCGACTGCCGTATATCGCTTCTGGAAATCCGATAATCGATCCTTTAACTCTTTCTCGGAATCAAGCCTGTTCCTGCCGGGTGATGTCCACAGCTTTATGAAGTGGACATGCTCAAAGTTCTCACCATTGCTTGCAAGCTCAATAGCTTCATTTAACATAATGGTAAGAATATGTCTCTTCCCGATATGGTTTAGTTCCTCTTTGTATCTGTCCTTAAGCTCATTTTTATACTTGTCAAGATCAATCTCCCGCGGATAAGCCTCATATACAAAGTTCTTCTTCTCACTCTCAAAGGAACGTGTGAGTACTTCTGTCTTGGCATGTCTGTCTGCTTCACTTAAAAGATCAAGATTGAGAAAGTACACTCTCAGATATGACATGATGTATCCGTCCGTTCTATATAAAAAACATCCCCTTATATCCTTAACTCCAGTAAATTCATTTGCCGTCATCTGATCAGCTCCTTACATATAACATTTTCAATAACCTCAGACATCTCGATATCACCATCAAATATCTCATCCGGTTCACAGCCATCCTGAACAAGAAGGAATCGATTGTTAAGCCAGATAACTGTTTCCACAGTGACATTCTCAGGAAACAGATTATCAAGCCGGCTTTTCAGTACATCACCCTCATAAACCAGAATATTGTTTTTGTCTCTTTTTCCCGTATTTCTTAAATTCCTATGAATTAAATGGCAGTCCCTCATCTTCAACTCCTTCAGGCAGATTCATAAATCCATCGGGTGAAACAGCAGCCGCAGGAACTATACCTGCATTTCCAGCTTTACTGTCTGCGAATTCCTGATCTTCAATAACCACATCTGTCGTATAAATCTTCTGACCTTCTTTATTGGTGTAGCTTCCTGTCTGGATATGCCCGGTAATTAAAACCCTCATCCCCTGATGAAAATACTTCTCAGCGAACTCAGCCGCACGGTCAAATGCAACACAGGATATGAAATCCGCTGTCTGCTCTCCGCCGTTATCGGTTCTTCTGCCTCTACGGTCAACTGCCAGTGTATATCTTGCAATTGACATCTGTCTCTCGCCTGTGCTGACACGCACATCCGGATCCCTTGTCAATCTACCCATCAAAATTACTTTATTCATAGACTAT